>OCPT01000859.1_pt1 | contig 20416 bp, 19 predicted proteins | sample 1538741 | NCBI WGS metagenome assembly OCPT01 (sample SAMN04571723, study PRJEB22368) | human gut metagenome | biome: human gut; material: stool | host: Homo sapiens | place: Luxembourg | collected 2012-12-06 | reverse complement strand
CCACAAATATAGATGATTTGATTCTCGGACTTCTGCTTTCTGGCTGCCCGGGTAAATTAGTGGAAAGATTTGGGGAAGAAGTCAGGAGAGATAGAAGTAATTCGAGTCAATCCTTCAAAAAACAGTTACAATGAAAGATATAACCTTCTGGAGCGTCCTCAAATCCCTCCAACAATAAATAGCAATTCCATCTCCAGCCAAAGCACAGCCCCCGAAGAGAGTCTAACCCCTATATTTGTGGCCTCGGAGCAAGGTTTGGATGCGAGCGCTTAAAGCGAGCATTCAAACCGCCGCGACTAAAGTCACAAATATAGGGGTTAGACTCTCTTCGGGGGCGTCTCCTTTGCCTGCGGCAAATTCCTATTTTTGTAACACTTTTGTTATACATTCTTATCCCACCTGTAAAGAAAAATAACACTTCTGTTATGGTACTTCCACAGCAAAAATATTATAATAAAATTATAAGAAATGTAGTACAGAAGATAGCATTTAAAGCACATTAAAAAAGCATTTAAATAGCGTATTATCTACACCACATTCCAAGTTCAAAAGGCAGGAGGGATTCCCTATGAAGAAAAGATTAAGTACAATTTTAGCCACATTACTCATGACAGTAACACTTATTCCATTTGCTCCAGTACATGCAAAGGCAGCATCAGCAGATGTGACCAGACAGATGGCAGGGAATCGTCAGATAAAGGATATCAGTAAGAAGATGACAGCATATACGACAGCGATGAACATAAGCGTATGGTCCACTACCAAGCCAGTAAAGATGAAGCTTAACGATAATCAGAAGTTATCCATCGCCGTATTTGTAAGATATAATTACAAAGGTGACTACAGCTATACAGCGAAGGAGCTTCGTTCCGAGACTAAGAAGCTTTTTGGTAAGAGCGCTTCTGTCAGCAAGATTAAGAGCAGCAAGAAAAATAAGAATCAGGCAATGTTCGTATGTAGCTCCGACAGTAAGTTCTATAAAGATCCATACATGTACTGTGGCGGAGAGTTCGGAGATACGATTCCAGATTATAAGATTAAAAAGGTTGTACGTACTGGTAAGAATACCTACACAGTAACGACACAGAACAGATATGGAATCTACGGAGAGAAAGGCAGAACCAATATTGGAACAACAACACTGAAGCTTAAAAAGACCGCAACAGGATATGTTGTGAAGGGCATTAGTTATCAGTATAATGGGAGATAAGTAATATAATAATTATAAATTGTAGAAGAGGAGAATGCAGTTAAGCATTCTCCTTTATTTTATTTTACAGAAAGTATTTTGCAAATACATGTGGACTGTAACTTAAAAATCAATGGGACAGTCCACTATAGGAATGTTATCGTTGAAAACGATACTTTTAATATTTCTAAGGAAAATTTCTAAAAATTATTTCCAATCCCCTGCCCATTCCATTTCCTGTATACAAAATAGTAAAAAAATGATAACAAAGCAATAAAATGAAGTAAACTTTTGGTGGAAAATTGAAAATATAGTCTGACTTTACTAAAAATAACTAGATTAAAACATCGAAATTAGGCATATTTAGGAATATGACAAAAATGAAATATATGGTATACTTTATTCATTATGAAGAGCTGTATACTTTTTGATTTTTAATAAGAAAAAGTTATAGCAGCTCCGGAATATTTTAATTTACATTCAGGATAGAAATTCTATCCAAATTATTACTTGCAGAAGAAGTATGAGAAAAACGATTATCAGATAAAGGAGAAAGACTGGATTTCGCGGGGATGGAAATTCTTTTACTTCATTTGATAATCAGCACAAGAAACAGGATTGGGGAAAGTATATGTATAAGAAAAGTGTACAGGGCTGGCTAAAGCACCTGGATTTTATGATCTTAGACGTAGTATGTCTATGGATTTCTTTTACGCTTGCATTCAATATGCGACATGGGTCGCTTGATGTACTGGCGAATTCTTTATACCGTGATATGATGTGGAGCCTCGCACTCATGGATATCGTGGTAATCTTTTTCTTTGATTCACTGAAGAATGTACTAAAACGTGGATTCTATCAGGAATTTGTTATGACGGTCAAACAGACCTGTCTCATCACCTTATGTTCCGTATTTTATTTATTTACATTTAAGGAAGCAGAGAATTATTCAAGACTTGTACTTGGATATACAGCAGCGCTGTATTTATTACTCAGTTACGTCCTGCGCTGTCTTTGGAAGAATTGTCTCCGCAAATACTTTGGCGGAGCCGAAAAGCGTTCTCTCCTTATCGTAACCGTATCAGATATCGTTGATACCGTTATAGACAACATTAAAAATAAGAATTACGGCGATTACTTCGTTACAGGAGTATGTATCCTGGATAAAAAGGCAAAAGGCCGCGTCATCGACGGTGTAACAGTTGTAGCCGACGAAGACGACTTGGTTGAATATGTATGCCGCGAATGGGTGGACGAAGTATTTATCAACATCCCGGAAAGCGAGCCATATCCGGCAGAACTTCTTGATAAATTCATCGAGATGGGTGTTGTCGTACATATGAAGCTTGCCAAGTCCCAGAACTTACTCGGCAAGAAACAGTTCGTAGAACATCTTGGAACATACACTGTACTTACAACAAGTATTAACAGCGTAAGCCGCCGCCAGATCATCTTAAAGAGAATGATGGACATTGCAGGAGGACTTGCAGGCTGCATTATTACCGGAATCCTCTGCATCTTTGTAGGACCGGCCATCTACATCCAGTCACCGGGGCCAATCTTCTTCAAGCAGACCCGTGTCGGAAAGAACGGAAAGATGTTCCAGATGTATAAGTTCCGAAGTATGTACATGGATGCCGAAGAACGCAAAGCCGAACTCATGAAGGAAAACCGTGTGCAGGACGGCATGATGTTCAAGCTCGACTTTGACCCTCGAATCATCGGCAGCAAGAAGCTCCCAGATGGCACGATTAAAAAGGGTGTCGGAAACTTCATCCGTGACTGGAGTTTGGATGAATTCCCGCAGTTCCTTAATGTACTGAAGGGCGATATGTCCTTAGTCGGTACCCGCCCGCCAACAGTAGACGAATGGGATAAATACGAACTTCATCACCGTGCCCGCCTCGCAACCAAGCCGGGACTTACCGGAATGTGGCAGGTAAGCGGACGAAGCAACATTACAGACTTCGAAGAAGTCGTAAAACTCGATAAACAGTACATAAGCGAATGGACAATGGGACTTGACATAAAGATTCTATTTAAGACGGTACAGGTGGTATTCAAAAAAGAAGGATCGATGTAGGGAGTAGAGGGAAGGCAATGAAAAAGAACTTAAAAGATAAAAAAAGTTTAAATATAGCTATGCTTGGGCATAAAAGAATTCCTTCTCGTGAAGGTGGAATAGAGATTGTTGTGGAAGAATTAGCAACAAGAATGGTTACACTTGGTCATAAAGTAACTTGTTATAACCGAAGTGGTCATCATGTGAGTGGTAAAGACTTCGATGGCGGAAAAAGAAAAGAGTATAAGGGAGTAAGATTAAAATCAGTTCTTACTCTTGATAAAAAAGGACTGGCTGCAATGACTGCCTCAGTATCCGGAGCTATTTGTGCAGCATTTGGAAAGTATGATGTAGTTCATTTTCATGCGGAAGGTCCTTGTGCTATGTTATGGCTACCAAAATTGTTTGGAAAACGTTGTATTGCTACAGTGCATGGACTTGACCATCAGAGAGCAAAGTGGGGCAAGTTAGCCAGCACATATATTATGATGGGAGAAAAATGTGCAGTAAAATTTGCTGACGAAATTATTGTTCTTAGTAAAGGCGTTCAAGATTACTTTAAAGAAACTTACGGACGAGAAACAAAGTTTATCCCTAACGGAGTAAATCGTCCTATTATAAGAAGACCAGAACTTATTAAAGAAAAATTTGGACTGGAAAAAGATGATTATATCCTGTTCTTGGGAAGACTCGTTCCAGAAAAAGGAATCGCCTATCTGATTGAAGCATTTAAAAAAGTAAATACAGACAAAAAGTTAGTCATTGCAGGAGGCAGCTCCGATACCGATGAATTTGCCAGCCAGTTAAAAGAGATGGCAAAAGACGATGACAGAATCATCTTTACCGGATTTGTTCAGGGACAGTTATTAGATGAATTATACAGCAATGCTTACATCTACAGCCTTCCAAGCGACTTAGAGGGAATGCCGCTTAGTTTATTAGAAGCAATGAGCTACGGTAACTGTTGCCTGGTCTCTGATATAGATGAATGTGCATCAGTGGTAGAAGATAAAGCAATTGTATTTAAGAAAAGTGATGTTGCTGATTTACAGAGCAAGCTTCAAAAAGCTTGTGATGATGTGAAGCAGGTACAGAAATATAAGGACGAAGCAGCAGATTATATTTGCGAGAAATATAATTGGGATGATGTTGTGAAGAGAACGTTAGAGTTATATAGGAGATAAAAGATGGAAAAAAAGCATTATGGTGCAATTGATGGATTACGAATGATTGCAGCTTTTGGTATCGTGATGATGCATATAAGAGCAAATAGTAATTATGAAATATCTGGTTTTATATATAACAATATTATTCCATCTTTTACAAATTTTGTATTTTTATTTATGGTAGTGTCTGCATTTGGAATGTGTTGTGGGTATTATCAAAAAGTTTTAAATAATCAAATCTCTTGGTCAGCTTTTTATGGCAAACGGTTTAAAAAGATTCTTCCTTTTTTTGGATTGCTTGTCTTATTTGATGTAGCAATGTCACATTCTTTGGGAAGTATATATGAAGGGTTTGCTGACCTAACGTTAGTATTTGGGTTTTTACCTGCAGATACTATTTCAGTAATAGGTGTAGGTTGGTTCTTGGGATTGATCTTTGTGTTTTATCTCATATTTCCATTTTTTTGCGTTCTTATCGAGAACAAAAGAAGAGCATGGATGGCCTTTGGTGTAAGCTTAATTTATAACTTTGTATGTGCAAATTATTTTGATGTTGGAAGAACAAATATTTTATATAGTGCATGTTTTTTCTTAGCTGGAGGTTTGATATATCTTTATAGAGAACAAATTGTTCGCTTTAATCGATGGATTGTATTGGGGCTGACTTGGAGTAGTATAGTTCTTTATTATATCATTGGTGGATATTCTGTAATGTGTCTGCTGGTATCCTCACTATTATTAATGTATGCAGTTTTAAAGATAGGGGGGTTATTAGAGAACAAAGTTACAAAATTTTTCAGCGGAATCAGTATGGAAATTTATCTTTCTCATATGTTCCTTTTTCGTGTGATTGAAAAGCTAGGTATTAATACCTTGTTAGGAAATGGATGGAGTCAATATATTTGTACAGTAATAATTGTAATTGTGGGGGCATCTATATTTGCAATCACAATGCAGCAAATATTTAACTACATTTCAAATAAATTAGTGAGCAAGTAAAAGGGGTGAAAAGGTATGAAAATATTAATGATAAATAAGTTTCTCTACCCTAATGGTGGTAGCGAAACATATATTTTTAAATTAGGTGAATACTTAGAAAAACAAGGCCATGAAGTTCAGTTCTTTGGAATGGAACATGAAGGTCGTTGTGTTGGAAACAGAGTAAATGCGTATACAAGTGATATGGATTTTCATGGAGGTTCTAAATTAGCAAAAGTTACATATCCATTGAAGACAATCTACTCTTCAGAAGCTAGAAAGAAGATTAGGATGGTATTAGATGATTTTGAACCAGATGTGTGTCATATCAATAATTTTAACTATCAGCTTACCCCGTCTATTATTCTTGAAATACATAAATGGAGTAAACAGACAGGTAAGAAATGTCGAATTATTTTTACAGCACATGATTATCAGTTAGTATGTCCAAATCATATGTGTAGTAATCCAAATACTCATGAAAATTGTGAGAAATGTTTAGGCGGACATTTCTTTAACTGTACAAAGGGGAAATGTATTCATGGAAGTACTGCAAAGTCAGTGGTTGGAACTTTAGAAGCAGAATTCTGGAAAGTGAATGGTGCATATAAGTATATTGATACTATGATCTGCTGTTCTGAATTTATGAAAACAAAACTGGATACCAATTCATTATTTGCAAAGAAAACAATTGCCTTACATAACTTTATTGATAAAGTGGAATGGAAGGATACAGAAAAGAAAGATTATGTTTTATACTTTGGACGTTTTTCAGAAGAAAAGGGAATTGGAACATTATTAAAGGTATGCAAGGAGTTACCGAATATTCAGTTTGTATTTGCTGGAACAGGACCATTAGAAGATAAAGTAAATGGCATCAGTAATATTAAAAATGTAGGATTCCAGACAGATGAAGCATTGGAAACATTAATCAGAGAAGCCAGATATTCTATCTATCCGTCAGAATGGTATGAGAATTGTCCGTTCTCTGTAATGGAAAGTCAGATGTATGGAACCCCCGTGTTGGGAGCAAATATCGGAGGAATTCCAGAACTTATTCAGAATGGTAAGACTGGAGAGCTTTTTGAAAGTGCTAATGCAAAAGATTTAAAAGAAAAAATAGAGAAGTTGTGGGAGGATAAGACTCTTACAGATTCTTACAGTAAGAATTGTCAGGACATTAGTTTTGATACTATTGAAGAATATTACAAAAAATTAATGAAAATATATAGTGGCAAAAAATCAACATCGATTAAAAGTAAGGAAACAGGAGATAAGAAAATGGGTAAAAAATCAGGAGAAAAGAAACTGAATGGTACAGTTATTGTAACTTATCGTTGTAATGCACGTTGCAATATGTGCAACCGTTATAAAAAACCGTCTAAACCAGAAGAAGAAATTTCAATTGAGACAATTAAGAAACTTCCTAAAATGTATTTTACAAATATTACAGGCGGAGAACCGTTTATCCGTACTGATTTAAAAGATATTGTACGTGAATTATATAAGAAATCTGATCGTATTGTTATTTCTACAAATGGTTTCTTTACAGACCGTATTGTTGACCTCTGTAAAGAGTTTCCTAATATTGGTATTCGTATTTCCATTGAAGGTCTGGAAGAAACAAATAATAAAATTCGTGGATTAGATAATGGATTCCAGAGGGGCTATACAACTCTGAAAAAGCTTAGAAAAATGGGAATGAAAGATGTTGGATTCGGAATGACTGTACAGGATGCAAACTGTAAGGACTTGGTTCCGCTCTATAAGATTTCTAATGAAATGGGGATGGAATTTGCGACAGCTTCGCTACACAATAGTTTTTATTTTGTAGAAGCGAAGAATATCATCCATAACCGTCCGATGGTAGCAAAGCAGTTTGAAAATCTTGTAAATGAACTGTTAAATAGTAATAGTCCTAAGAAATGGTTTAGAGCTTACTTTAATCATGGTTTAATTAACTATATTTATGGACAGAAGAGATTACTTCCATGTGATATGAGCTTTGATACATTTTTTATTGATCCATATGGTGATGTAATGCCATGTAACGGAACAAAAGATAAAGAAGTTATGGGTAATTTGAATGAGCAGAGTTGGGATGAATTATGGAATAGTCCAGAAGCAGAAAAAGTACGTTCAAAAGTACGTTGCTGTGATCGTGATTGTTGGATGATTGGATCTGTGTCTCCGGCTATGCACAAATATATATGGAAACCAGCGTTTTGGGTAATTCAGCATAAATTCCTTAGATTCTTTAAAAAGAAAAAATACAGTATGTATGAGCTGAAGATTGTAAGAGATTACAAAGAAGGAAAAGTAACGAAAGAACAGTTAGATAAATGTAGTACATGTGATATGTGTGCAACAATTAATGATGGATTATCAGCGGCGTCTAAAGAACAGCTGGTTGGTAAAACTGGAGAAGAGATTGTAGATGCAGATATTGCAAAACAGATGGAGAAATAGTGGGTGTGATATAAGATGAGCGACATTACAATTCTTACTCCGACTTATAATAGAGATAATTTATTGCAAAAGTTATACAAATCTTTATGTGATCAAAATAGAAAAGATTTTGATTGGATTATTATAGATGATGGGAGTATAGATAATACACAGGAGTATGTTGAAAAGATAAAAAAAGAGGCTGACTTTCATATAAGTTATTATAGGAAGCAAAATGGAGGAAAACATACGGCACTTAATTATGCATATCCTCACATAAAAACAGCATTGACATTTATTGTTGATAGTGACGATACGTTAACAACAGATGCAGTTTCAATAATTCAAGCAATATATGAAAAGTATAAAGAAGAAAAAGATCTGTGTGGATTTAGTTTTTTAAGGGGAAAACCTAGTGGAGGATATTTAAGCGATAGTGGTGTTCCAAAAGAGGGAATGAAAGAGTCATATGTCGAATGTCGTATAAATCGTGGAATAGGCGGAGATATGGCAGAAGTATGGTATACACATTGCTTAAAGGAATATCCTTTTCCTGAATTTGAAGGAGAAAAATTTTTGGGAGAAGATATTGTTTGGATAAAGATGGCACAGAAGTATAAAATGCGTTTTTTTAATAGAGTTATTTATATTTCGGATTACTTAGAAAATGGATTGACGAATAATAGAAGAAAACATAATATTCAATCTCCAAGAGGATGTGTTGAACGAGCAGAGGCTTTTTTACATTCAAAATGTAATATGAAATCAAAAGTAAAAGCGATTTTGCAATATCATATATATGGAAAATTTGCTGGAATGACTATACCTAGTTTGTTAAAAAAATCTTCTATGAAAGTTTTTTATCTTCTTTTTGTAATCCCTGCTCAAGTTCTGTATTTAAAATGGAAACATGATTATTATAGTTCAATTTAGTAAAAGGAGCAAAAATGTTTACAAAAATAAAAATTATAGGGGATAAATTTAGACGTTATTATAGACAGTATAAAATGATAACTATACGAGATGGTTGGAAAAAGGCAAGATGGTTGAAAAAGCATAAAATTTTTTATCATATTGGAGAAAACGTATATTATACACCTAATATACTACCAGCAGAACCGTTTCTAGTATGCTTACATAATAATGTTGCTATATCAGCAGGAGTAAGACTAATTACGCATAGTATAGCTGCAACAGTATTTAATCATGAAGAAAACACAGATAAATATATAACTAAATTTGGAAAAATAGAAATATTAGATAATGTATATATAGGAGCAAATGTATGTGTTAATCCTGGAGTAACTATTGGACCTAATGCAATAGTTGCAGCTGGAGCAGTAGTTACAAAGGATGTTGCTGAAGGAGTGGTAGTAGGTGGAGTACCTGCTAGGGTCATAGGTTCATATGAAGAGGTAAAAGAAAAGACGTTAAGAGAAAGTAAAAAGTATGGAAATGTAAAATCAGGAGATTTATTTGTAAAAGATTTATTAAAAATAAATCCAATTACGTTTTTAATTGATGAAGAAAGGAAAGAAAAATGAAAACAATCGCTTTCATATTACCTTACTTTGGAAAACTACCGAATAATTTTGATTTGTGGTTAAAGAGTTGCCGATATAATGAAACAATTGATTTTTTAGTTTTTACAGATGATAAAACTGCTTTTAAATATCCTAAAAATGTAAAAGTATTTTATTGTAGTTTTCAAGAGATAAAAGTTAGGATTCAAGAAAATTTTCAATTTAAAATTAATATAGAGAAGCCTTGGAATTTATCATTATTTAAGCCTGCATATGGACAGATTTTTAAAGAAGAATTAAAAGATTATGATTTTTGGGGATATTGTGATGCGGATTTAATGTGGGGAGATATAAGAGCTTTTATAACAGATGAATTGACAGAAAAATATGAGAGAATAGGAACAAAAGGTCATGCATCTATTTATAAAAATACAGAAATTGTGAATGAAAGATATACAAATATTGTTTCAGATACAGCAGATTATAAAAAAGTGTTTTCTGGAAATTCAGGATATAGTTTTGATGAAAATGGTATGGATGAAATTTATGAGGCGTTAGAAATCCCGTATTATTTTGCTCCCAATTTTGCTCATTTGGAAAAGTATGAATCATCATTTTATTTAAAAAGATTGCCAAAAGAAAAATTATATACTAATAAATATCAAGTATTTCTATGGGAAAAAGGAAAACTATATCGAATTTTTTTAGATAACACAGTATGCCAAGAAGAATATATGTATATTCATTTCTTTTGCAGACCAATGAAATATGTATATGGGGATGATCAATGTGACCGATATGTTATATATCCGGATATTGTTAAACCATTTAATAAAACAATAGATGAAGAGTTTATACGGACTTATGGAAAACAGGGAAAATTCAAATTTTTGTGTAAGATGATATGGGATAATAGAAAGAAAATAACTTTAAAAAGAATAAAAAATAATATTTGTAATATATGTAATTACAAAATTTTGGGTAGATAAAATGATAGAAATTAATAATCAATGTGTAGGGTGTGCTGCATGCCAGAATGTTTGTAGATATGAAGCTATAAAAATGCTAAGAAACAATGAGGGTTTTTGGTATCCGAAAATCGATAAAAATAAATGCGTTAAATGTAATCAATGTGAAAAAGTATGTCCAATATTAAAAGAAAATACAAGTTCAAATTTTGATTATTTAATATATGCAGGATATAGCAATTTGGTAGATAAAAAAACGCCTTGTTCATCAGGTGCAATATATCCTATATTAGTAAAAAAATTTTTTGAAAAATATCCTAATGGGGTTGCTTTTGGAGTAAAAATAGAGGGAAAAAATGTTTGTCATTTTGAGGCTTTGAGTTATGAAGAAATGATAAAAGGCTTTGGATCTAAATATGTACAAAGTGATTTAAAAGATTCTTTTTCTAAGATAAAAAAATATTTGCAAGAAGGAAAAAGGGTGTTATTTTCAGGTACACCTTGTCAAACTGCAGCTTTAAAAACGTTTGTGGGGGGGATTTTAACGAGCATTTAATAACACAAACTATTTTATGCCACGGAGTAGCAAGTCCTAAAGTATTTGAAAGATATTTAGATGATATGGAAATTAAATATGGAAAAAAGGTAAAAGAAATATCTTTTCGTTCGAAAGAACATGGATGGGAAAAATATGGGATGAAGATATGCTTTGAAGATAACGAGGAGTATTTTTGTGAATCAGGGCAAGATACGTTTCATAAAGCTTTTGGAGGTAATTTGGCGTTACGAAATTCATGTTATGATTGTAAATTTAAATATCCTAATTATAAAGCTGATATTGTATTAGGAGATTTTTGGAATGTGGAATCTATTTATCCTGAAATATATAATGATTTGGGTGTTTCTGTCATAATAATTACATCAAGTAAAGGCCTCGATTTATTTAATACTGTGAAAAAAAATCTTACAATAAAACAAATAGCTGTATCAGATATAATTAAAAGCCAAAAAGGAATAATAAAAAGTACTCCGATGAATAAAAAAAGAACAGAGTTTTTTGAAAAATTAGATGATGAAAAATTAGATGATCTTGTAGAACGTTTAACCAGAGTGCCATTAATAAGAAAAATTAGGATTGGTGCGGGCAAAATATATAGGAGATCATTATCACTTATATTACGAAGGATGATTAAATGAGAAAAATAGGTATTATAACAATTCCAGATTACAATAATTATGGAAATAGATTGCAGAATTATGCGGTAAAAAACTTTTTTGAGAAAAAGGGATATTATGTTGAAACATTAGAAATGAATGACCCTGATTTCAAAAAGTATAAAGCTAGAAAACAAAAACTACAACTTAAAAAAAGAAAAATGTTGAACGTTATATTTTTATTTGAAATGTTAAAAGGAGGGATTGATAAGGCTAAAAGAGAAAGAAAATTTGAAGAGTTCACATTAAAATATCTTAACGTTGAATATATTCCTGAATATAATGATAAGATTATTAACTATGTAAATGAAAAATTTGATTTTTTTGTTTTGGGAAGTGATCAAATTTGGCATCCATATGTAAATGATACGCCTAATTTGTATTTTGCCAATTTTACAACAAGTAATAAAAAAATTTTTTTTGCACCTAGTTTTGGAATGGAGAATATTCCTGATGATTACAAAAGAATTGTAGTGAAAGGATTACAAAATACGCAACATTTAAATGTACGAGAAAAGGCAGGGGCAAAAATAATAAGAGAAATTTTAAATAAAAAAGCGGAAGTATTTTTAGATCCTACATTAATAACGTCTAAAACAGAATGGGATAAAATCGCTATCAAACCAGATGGACTGAAGGACAATGATTATATATTGAGTTATTTTTTGGGACCACAGAATGAGGAATATAAAAAAGTGATTGCATCTATAAAGGAAAAAGTTAATGGCGAAATTTTTGAAATTGCAAATAAAAAAGAAAAAAATGGTTATGTTACTGGTCCTAGCGAATTTGTTTATTCAATAAAGAAAGCTAAATTTATTGTAACAGATTCCTTTCATGCGGTAGCTTTTGCTATTATATACCATAAACCATTTATTGTGTTTTCTCGCCTGAATAATGAAGGGAAAAATGCAGGGTTGGATTCAAGAATAGATGGTTTATTAGAAAAAATGCAGTTGGTAGAAAAAAAATACTCTAATGAAGAAAGTATATGTTTCGATGAGTTTAATTTCGATGTAGCGGATTCAGTGATAAAGCAAGAAAAGAAAAAAATTGAGAATTTCTATAATTACATGGATGTGATTTAATAAGGAGTTGATATTTTGGAGAATACTAGAACACGCACAAATATGGGGATGTATTATTTGGCATTAATAACTTGTGTTATTTTTATATTAAGTGAATATTGCCCGGAATTACATATTTTAGATCAATTACACTTGAAACATATATTATTATTAATATCTATTTTTATATTTGGGTGGGATTTGATTAATAATAGAAAGAAACGATGCCTTGTTTTTGAAGTAAAGCAAATATTAATTTGTGTAGGAATATTATATTTTATTACATTGATATTTCAGGTTAAGAATATGGAATTCAAAAGTTATTCATTAGGAGAAGTATATTATTTAATAGCTCCTTTATTGCTGGTTTGGATTTTTTTTAATTATATATCTTTGGATAGAATAGCAAAAGTGGTAGATGTTTTGTTTTATGCATCATGTATTGCATTTTTTGTGCGATTTGCTAATACATTTTCTTTGTCAGCTTTAAAACAAATTTCGTTCATAGATTCCTCATCCCCATTTGAGTCTGATATGGCACAATTCTTTCTTTTATATTGTTTATATTTTTTTTATACAAAACAAACATGGAAAAGTATGATTTCAGTAATTTTATGCTTTTTATGTTTTAAAAGATTTACATTAGTAATGCTAATAATTTTGTTGGTAATTAATAAGATTATTCCTCATCATAAAAAGGTACCTAAGATAGTATTGTTGATTACAGTGGGAATATTTATTGCAGCTCCGTTCCTAGTATATGGAATGTGTACGGATAGCTTTGCCAGATGGTTTTATCTTCAGTTTGGTATTGATTTTGATTATTTTACGATGACAAGATTTCAGATTATTAACACTGTAATTGACGCTAAGTTGACTAATTATGGCTTAGGAACTGTAACAAATTATTTAGAACAAAGAGGGGCAGCAGGACAATTAAATATGCATAATGATATATTGCGTATATATATGGAATGTACTATTGTCGGAACAATTGCATTCACAGTGCAATATTTTAAAATTGTAAAAGATAATATATTTTCCTTTTTGCTAATGCTGTATGCATTTATGGAATTATTTGTTGCCCATTATATTGGACCAGGAACAACATCCTTTTGGATCATAGCTTACATATTAATCTTTTATTTCAATATTATGGAAAGTTCCTCGGATAAAAGTGTTTAGCCAAAAAGTTATGTGATTAATTTAGAAATGAGGATAGAAATGAAAGAAAAAAAAGTAGTAATAAACTATATTTTTAATACAAGTTATCAATTATTGGCTTTAATAGTCCCTCTTATAACTACTCCCTATATATCTCGTGTACTTAGACCAAGTGGAATAGGTGTATATAGCTATACATATTCAATAGTATGCTATTTTACATTATGTGCGATATTGGGAACAGCTACATATGGAAATAAAAAAATTGGTATATTACAAGACAATCCTATAGAAAGAACAAAAAAATTTTGGGACATCTTTTTACTAAGGTTTATAACATCAAGCATAGCATTAGGTATTTATATAATATATGTATGTTTGTTTTCTTCGAATAAGGAAATTGCTTTCATTCAAAGTTTTTATATATTAGGTGTAATGTTTGATATATCATGGTTTTTTCAGGGAATGGAAGACTTTAAAAGAATAGCAATTAGAAATTATATTATTAAAGTAGTAAATGTAATAATAATATTTACTTTTATTCATAATTACAATGATCTGTGGAAATATGTTTTTTCTTTGGCTTTTCTTACATGGATAGGGAATTTGTCCATATGGCCATATTTAAGAAAATATATTGTACGAGTTAAGGGATATAAGCCATGTCCTTTTAAGGATTTTAATGTAATATTACAATTATTTATTCCAACAGCTGCATTGCAGATATATGCAATAGTAGACAAAACTATGATAGGGGAAATGACGGCTCAATCAGTACAAAATGGTTATTATGAGCAGGCAGAGAAAATCGTAAAAATGTGTTTGATGCTTGTTACTGCTTTACCTACTGTTTTATTGCCGAAAGTGTCAAAAGCATATGCTGAGAATAAATTAGAGGATGCAAAAAATTATTTATATAAAGCATATAATTTTGTCTGGTTTTTGGGGACTCCACTAATGTTTGGAACGATTGGAGTGGCACCTGTTCTAGTTCCTGTATTTTTTGGACAAGGATATGAGCCTGTTGTTCAGGTACTACCTGTCATGAGTTTATTATTCATTGCAATGGGCTTGAATCAGACATCAGGTACACAATTTTTTATTGCATCAGGTAGACAAAATGAATATACAAAAAGAATTATAATTGGTGGCTTAGTAAATATTGTGATTAATGCGATATTTATTCCGTCACTGGGAGCAACAGGTGCTGCAATAGGCTCTGTGGTAGGCGAAATAGTTATTATGACAACAGAATTTGCCTATATTAATAAAGAAAGACATTTTTCTGTAAAAAGAGTATTTACAACGAGCAAAAAATATATGGTTGCAGGAATATGTATGTTTATATTCTTAAAAATTGTGCAAAAAAATATGGATAAATCAGTTTTTTGTTTGTTAATATCAATTGTTTTTGGAGGAATCTGCTATTTCCTTGTATTATTAATTGAAAAAGAAGAAATTGTTATGTATGCTATAAATACGATTTTAAGAAAAGTGAAAGTCAAATAAGAATATATTCTTGAAGAGAAAATATTAGATTTTAATAAAGGAGGGAAAATAGATGGTAGTCAAAAAGAATGATTTTTACTTTTGCATAATTTGTATGCTCTTCTTTTTCTCAGAGATTGTGGGGGGTATATCTTTTATTACTAACAGGAGCTGTAACTTTGTTATGGGGAAGTAAAAAAGATAATATATGGGTAATCATGTTTTTATTATTACTTTTCCAGAAAGCATTACGATGACTTACAACAGGGATGGCTTATCAAGCAATAACATATTTGGATGAGATTGCAGAAATCTTGTTATTGGTGATGTTGATACATGTGAGTATTTATAAATTTTCACTAGATCGTCAAAACAAAAGAATTCTTATAACTTTTTTGATATGGATAATAATAACTATTTTTTCTTCCATTGTTAATAAAAGTGCGAATGTGATTACAATTATTTTAGATTGTTTTGTTTGTATAAAATTTATGATTTTTTATCAAGGTGGGCGGGTATTATCCAAAAGAGGTAAATTTACAAGCATAGATTTATATAAGAAATTAAATTCTACTTGTAAAATTATTACAATAATGCTTTTAATATTATCTATGCATGATCTTATTCTCACCCCTTTTTTTGAAAAATTTGATTATAGGTATTTTACAGAATCATTGCAATTGTGTTTTCAACATCCAATGTATTTTGCAGCAGTTTGTATGACTTGTATGGTTGTATTAATGTGCAATATAAAATATGATCAGAAAAATATGAAATATATTATTATGCTTGCAGTTATCATTGGATTAACTTTTCGATCAAAAGCTATTGGTTCATTATTAGTTGTATTTGCTGTATATTTTTCTAGCGTAAAGTATGAAATGAAAACAAAGGGAATTATTTTAATAATGGGAATTTGTGCAGCATTATATTTTGGAATGGGTCAAATAGAAACTTATTTTTCAGTGGGAACCAGTGTTCCTATTAGATTAAAGATGCTTAGAGATGGAATTAGTATTGCACAACGATATTTTCCACTTGGGGCAGGCTTTGGTAGTTTTGGCATAACAGTAGCATATGAATCGGGATCATCATTTTATTATAATTTAGGCTACATGACAGGGTACTATAAAGATCAACCTGTTGGAGATGCATTTTGGCCAGGAGTATTCGCAGAATCTGGATGGATAGGAACTATATTTTGGGGCGGGATTATACTGTTTATGGTTTTAGATTCTATTAAAAGATTAAATGAAAATAAATACTCTGGATGGACTATGTTGTCGATTTTATCTTATGCAATTATTGCATCAACAGCAGAAACTGCTTTTTTTAATCCGGCTACTGCATTTATGTTTATCGTATATGGTATTGCGTCAGATAGAAGAGATAATGGTACAATGATGCAAAACAGAAAAATCAGGTAAAATACAGAAAATGTGAGGTGTTATAAATCAATTGTTTTATACAGGATATGTGGATTAATATAATATGCGACCTAGAACAACCATTAAGTTATTTGTTACCAGCAATAGTTATTACAACAATGGGGCTTGGTGTTTATAAAATGTGGAGAAAAGAGAAAGTTAAAATTGTTCCAGCAAGTGTTTTATTAATTATTTATATTGAAATTCTTATGCAAACAGCTTTTTTCTCACGAGAGCCAGGAAGTCGTAAACAAATAGAGTTGAATTTATTTGGAACATGGGGAGAAACATCTGTAGCACATGCTTATTTTATTGAAAATATTATTATGTTTATTCCATTTGGGGTTTTAGTCCCAATGGTATTTAAACAAATGCGAAAAATGAGAATTTGTGTGTTAGTAGGATTTTTGTTTTCTTGTGGAATTGAAATAAGTCAACTTATTACTCAACGGGGTTTTTGTCAATTAGATGATGTAGTTACCAATACTGTAGGAACGCTGATTGGATGGATGACTTGGAATGGATTAGATAAAATAATAAATATAAAAAAAGATAAAGGGTGAGGTTTAAGTATGAAAACAACATTAGTTATCATGGCTGCCGGTATCGGTTCCCGATTCGGCGGTGGAATCAAACAACTTGCTCCGGTTGGTTTAAATGGAGAAATTATCATGGATTATTCTATCCATGATGCAATAGAAGCAGGCTTCAACAAAATAGTTTTTATTATCCGTAAGGATATTAAGGACGCATTTAAAGAAGCAATCGGTGATCGTATTGAAAAGATTTGTAAAGATCTTGATGTAGAGATTGCCTACGCATATCAGGAATTAAATGAACTGCCAGAAGATGTGGAACTTCCAGCAGGACGTACTAAACCTTGGGGAACAGGACAGGCTGTTCTTGCTTGTAAAGAAGTTCTGCATGAGCCATTTGCAGTTATCAATGCAGATGACTACTATGGAAAGGAAGCATTTGTTAAGCTTCATGATTTCCTTGTAGGCTACACACCGGAAAAAGCCGATCAGTTCTGTATGGCAGGTTTCATTTTAAAGAATACTTTAAGTGAAAATGGTGCCGTTACCAGAGGTATCTGTGAGACAAATGAAGAAGGCTATCTCACAGCAGTACATGAGACTTCCAATATTGTTAAGACTCCAGAGGGTGCAGCAGTAGACAACAATGGACAACTCACTTCAATTAATGCGGAATCCTACGCATCCATGAATATGTGGGGACTTACACCGGAATTCATGCAGACTTTAGAAGATGGATTTAAAGAGTTCTTTGCTAACATGGGAGACAAAGATATTCTGAAAGCAGAGTATTTACTGCCAATCTACATAGATGAACTTCTTCAGGCAGGTAAAGTTTCTGTAAAAGTGTTAGATACGAATGACAAATGGTTCGGAGTAACCTATAAAGAGGATAAAGACTATGTGGTGAAGTCATTTGCCAGATTGATAGAAGATGGGGTATATCAGAAGAGTTTATTTGAAGATTTGAAATAAGAATAAAAAACAAGATGAATAATGAGGAGAAAAGAAATGAGAATTGATTCAATCTAGTCAAAGATGAACCTTTCCAAACGAAATTAATGGAGAAGCATATTATGGAATTTCAAACAGATATTTTTGAAAGAGTAGAACCGCCATCAAGCAGTAAATATAATTTGGCTGGTGTAAAACTTCCAACAAGCCAAGATGTATATTTCATGAGTAAATGGCATGAGCTTTTTGAACGCTATGAAATGGCGAGAATATTTTTAAGCAAAACTGAGGAAGATAATTGGGATTACTGGTTTGATAAAGTGGATAATGAGATTGCTCAAAAGGGCATCGAATTAACGCTCAAATCCCAAATGCTTGAAACAGCATTAATAAATTATAATATTTTAGTTGACTTAACATGGACAATGACATATGTTTCTGCAGAGTATGTATTGTATAAATTTGACAATGATGGAAATATAACTAATGCGGATGAAATCATTGGAATGCATACAATTGAAAAGTCATTGGATATGTTGAGAAAGACAGAAAATGGTGTGAGCACGCCGCATGCAGAAGGGAATCCTTTTCAGTATCTTAAAGTAATGCGACCAGAGTTTTCAGATGCAATTGATTTGATTGTTGCATTCTGGAAAGAATTTTCAGAGTCGAAAATCAGAAATGTATATAACTATATTAAACATAAAGGAACGCCTTGTTATAAGGAAATTGAAGCACTGAGAGATACTCGTTTTTTAAATCTTATTATTGGAAAAGAATTATATCCTACAGACATAAGAGATGTGAGAAAAGTTCTCTCAATGAACGAATTAATAGATGAATTGAGACGATTTGATGATGAGAAATTATATCCGTATATTGTTGGGTTGATTGAGAAGCTGAAAAATGCAGTTGATCCATCTCCAATGATAATATAATACAGTACATAGGGGGCAGCCCCCTCCTTACAGATTACTTACAATGTTTAATGTCTTGATAATTCAGCATATCTGTGATAGCATAAATAAAAAATTCTGGTAAAAGTAATGCGTGAAAAATATGAAAATGGATTTATTCGGAATAAGCATGAATTTAAGGAGGAGCTGAGTAATGTGTTATTTGATAGCAAAAGATCGTGATGCACATGGTTGTTTTGCGTTAAAAACAACTCATGGAAGGCATCTGGTAGAATTAAAAAGAGAACTGAACAGAGCGATTGGTTATAAGGGAGTACAGCTTGTAACAATTAGCAGACCAACTGCATATGGTGAGTATGCACCTTATCATTTTGTGGATACGGAACAGGAGTTTCAGGCTCTTGTAAAAGGACTTCGTCCTAAAGATTAAAGGGGACCAGGCCTCTTTACAATTTTTTGAAGTTAATTTGAAAAAACTGAAAAATAAAAGAAATAATATGAGAACAACATTAGTAATTATGGCTGCCGGCATCGGTTCCCGGTTCGGCGGTGGAATTAAACAACTTGCTCCAGTTGGGTTAAATGGAGAAATCATCATGCCCTTATGCTGCCATTTACTTTTCTGCTCATGTGGACTGCCAAAGAGAAACTTTTAAAAGAGAAGGGCAGACAAATTTGCTTTACAAGTATCCTTTGGTATAGCACAAAGCCAGCTTCTTATAAGAGAAAGAAACATAAAGGAAAGAAGGAAGCAGATCTTTCTAATTTTGAAGTTACAGAAACAAAGAGATATAAACTGGATGAAGAAAGATAAGAGCCCGGAAGAACAATATAAAGAACGCCAGAAACAATCGCGTCCCGTTGCAGACGCTTTATTTGGGTGGCTGCATTCCATGGAAGACTCCGTAGACCGTTCTTCTCTTATTGGGGATGCCGTATTATACACATTGAATCAGGAAGAATATCTGAAAAGATATCTGGAAGATGGACATCTCAGCATTGATAATACCAGTGCGGAACGTGCAATAAAGAACTTTGCAGTAGGGCGGCGGAACTGGTTATTTGCGAAAAGTATACGTGGAGCAGATGCCAGTGCCATTACTTACAGCATAGTAGAGACAGCCCTTTTAAATGGATTAAAACCATATCTTTACTTAACGTATGTATTAGAGAGACTCCGCCAGCTTGGAGCATTCCCAAAGCCAGAGGAATTGGATAGCTTACTTCCATGGGCAGAAGAACTGCCAGAAGAACTGCCAGAAGAAATAAAGACAAAAACTAAACCGAAAAAATAAATTTTGAGCCGTCCAGAGG
>OCPT01000855.1_pt1 | contig 20573 bp, 15 predicted proteins | sample 1538741 | NCBI WGS metagenome assembly OCPT01 (sample SAMN04571723, study PRJEB22368) | human gut metagenome | biome: human gut; material: stool | host: Homo sapiens | place: Luxembourg | collected 2012-12-06 | reverse complement strand
TCTTTGATTTCATGCTATCATAGACCGCCGTTTTCTACAAGCAGATTCGAAAAATTTACTTCTTCCAAAGCCTGTCTGATGGGTTTGTTATGGCTCCCCATCGCCGCAGCAGTCCACAGGCGGTTTTGAAAGATAAATCTCCTTCATTTTCTGCTTAACGGCAGCAATAAAAAAGACCCCCGCAGCGTATGATTTGACGCCGCGGGGTTTCTCAATTGTTCGGTTTGTATTGCAGCACCTTCTGGGAGAACGTCCGATCGAAGAACTGGATGAAGGGCCCAAGGCAGAACGCACAGATCAAGGTGCCAAGGCCCACAAGGCCACCCAGCAGCCAGCACAGCAGGGCGCTGAGCGCATCGGTGAAGATGCGGCACCCGAAGTACGGGCAGGGTGTGTAGTCCCGCAGACCGAGGGAAAGGTAATCGTAGGGCGCGATGCCGAGGTCGGCGGTCTGGTAGAGCGAAGCGCCCAGCGCCGTGACCAGCACCGCCGCGATGACCCACGCCAACTGCACCGCCAGCGACGGCGCGTCGCCGAAGTGGGCGTGAATGGGGTCATAGAACGCCGTGACGATGTACCCGATGCAGATGCCGTTGACGAAGGTGCCAAGGCCGATGTACTTGCGCCCGAACCAGAATTCCAGCAGGAAAAACAGGATGTTCGTGCACAGGTTCTGGGTGCCCAGCGAGATGCCGAGCAGCTCCGCCAGCCGCATGTTCAGGGCGCTGATGGAGTCGTTGCCGAGGTGGGACTGCTTGAAAAGCGCAATGCCAAGGGCGATGATGACGATGCCCGCCACCATGCCCACCACCCGCCGGGCAGTCGGTTTGCGCAATGCGGTGCCGTTCATAGGGGATTCTCCTTTAGCGTTTCTTTTCCCCTATTATACGCCTACTTTGGGCGGGAGACAAACTATTTATGGAAAGATACAACGATATACGGGGGATCCGCCTTACCCCTTTAATCTCACCTCAATCCGTTCTTTCTCCAGCCCCTCCCCGATCACGATGAGCACTTCCTGCCCCTTGGGGATAGCGTTTGCCGTCAGGCCCTCGGCGGTGGCGTCCGTTGCAGTCGTGATAGTTTTGCCCACGCCGGTTGCGTGGTACAGCAGCGCGATGGTTTTACCATCCTCACGCATCTTCTTCAGGTTGTCAATAGCCTCCTGCTGGTAATCCCGCAGCTCTATTGTCTGCCCCATCTGAACCGGAAGATCTGCTTCAAAAGCCTTGAACATGGGACTGCTGCCCAAAAAGGTAATCAGCTCATCCTTAACCTTTTCCGGTTGTTTTTCAAGCTGGCTATAAATCCATCGGTATACTTTCCAGTTGTCGTAAATCAAGCTATTCTGCTTCAGGAGGTCATCCGCATACTTGTTCTCAGACACCTTGCTTGGGTTATGGTAGGTTTCGCCATCTATCTCAATCGCAATTTTGGATTCAGGAGATTCCAGCGCAAAATCGATATAACGGTGCCGACCGTAAATATCCACACAAGGATATTGCACTTGTAGATTTTCCGTCTTTTCCGGGCCAAACGCCTCACAGAACAACTGAACAAACAGTTCTTCCGCACGGCTGTTAACACTGGTTGCTTTTGATAGCTCCATGATGGCCCTCCTTTTTACATTTTAAGCTTAATCATACCTAAATCAATAAACGGCCGTTCAATTTTTCTGTCCTTTTTTGAGAACATTCTCTACAAATCGCTTCGTCATCATCGCGATCATGTTGATAATATAGGGCTTTATATCTGCCATTACCTGTAACATAGAAACCTTCTTTCTTATATCGCTCATCTATATTTTCCTGTCATTGGTCAGTCATTGACTTGATTCCATTGGAGCCAAAAGCATTTTGCTGGAGCTGTCATATTCTTTTCCTGTGAGTTCAGACCGAACAATATCATCATTCAACATTTTAATAAATGCCGCTGCTTCTTTTTGTGAAGAAATCACAATATGATCTTCTTCAAACTTGAACATCGTTTTGTAGCGAGAATGCTTTTTCAGATTCTCTAACAAATCGTTCTTTTTCATCTGCAAAACAGGCGAATTCTTTGCCTTTAATAACTTCTTTGCATTTGTCAACTTACTTTTATTTTCAAACGCAACAAACTTTTCAAGGCTATCTACAATATCCAGATCGCGAATAATCTCAATCGTCTTCTGTGCCCCCGCTCGTATGTATTGCTCAAACCCAAAAAATCTCTGCATAAGATCCATTTTCGCTGTAACAACACTTGAAGAAAAAATAATTATATCTGCTCGTGAATCTATCTGTACAATGTCGCTATCAATTTCATCGTACGTATCTCCAGTAAGTCTAGCTATTATGTTCTTACTTCGATCAATTCTTGATACAGAGTATATATGTTGATAAACCCAAAAGTACTGGTCATTCAAATTGATTTTAAAAAGAAATCCAGACAGTTTATTTCTATCACTTTCCGAGTAGTACTCTGTACGCTTTTCAGCATCATCAAGGAAAGCAAAGGGGCTATAACTCTCTGTCAGACTAATCTCATAAAATTCTTTCTTATTGTCTGCAATATTTTCTGATGTGTCAAATTCTGCATCATCTGCAAGATAGGTACAATTGATAAAGCCCGCCACCTTATCTTTCGTACTAGAAAGCAACTTATCTGTTGCCCTGATTTTTTTAGTTTGATATCCACTTTCATCGCGCAGGCAGGCATATATTTCAATCCCGCAGACTGAACCAGAAAACATTATCGACTTAATCGATGCCTGAATTTCTTCCTTGGTCATTTGTTCATCTCCTTCATGTAGAGGACTGTATCATTAATCACTTTATATTCTACTGTGCTCGGATTTTTTAGAAATCCACCTTTTACTACAGCCAAGCAAACTTTATTATTAAAGTCAGGGTTACTTTTAAAGGTAACCTCATAGACTCGGTATCCTAAAATTGCCAACACAGGATTCGCATAGTACAAATGTGTTTTGCTTAGCAGCGCACACATCATAACCACAATAATAAGGAATGTTACCGCTCCCTGAATCGTTCCTACATCATCAATCAAAAGCGGGATAATCATTGTCATAAAGAAATTCAAACTTGCGTCCTCTTTTTCTACGAAGGAAGAAAGTTGATACCCTTGTTTCTTATCAGTCCATCTAAATGCCGTAAAAGAAATAAAAGATATGACTGCTGCTAAAATCCATGTAGCACATAACAAAAACACAACAATCAGCACATTATTAAGGCGAACAAACTCTCCCCAATATGACTGATTTTCAGCAAGTTCGCTGACGGGGGTAAATTTGAAATTGCGTACAATAGTCAAAAAAGCCAATGGACTCAATGATTGCAGCATTAGCTTATGTTTCAAGCTTAAATTCATTGACGCACCTCCATAAAGCTTACAGTTCAACAAATATCCTTTTGAATACCAGTGAAGTAAATATATCCTCTACTTGTTTAGCCAATTCTTTCGAATGGATTCGTGCCCCCAGCTCGATATTTCCTTCCTGTCCATGATATGAAAGGTTTGCGGATGTAATCAGCGTATCCGTTTGATCAACAGAAATTACCTTTGCATGAAGAGCAGACATTTTATCTTCCTGTTTTGGATAGTTATAAATTCGCAGAAATTTTCCCTTATAGCAGCATAAACGGTCAAAGGCCTTCTGACTCTCAATGTCATTCACAAAAAATTTCACGAGAACGCCTTCTTGGCTCTTTTGAATTACACAATCGACTAACTCGGCAAAATAATCCGAGAGGGAGTACCCGGTAATCAGAATGCTCTTCCTAGCTCCCATAAGCATTTCTCTTACGGTAACCTTTGTCGGTTTTGTTTTCAACGCAAAAGAAGGTGGCGCTGTAACAACTAATTCAGCGCTATCATCGTTACTTTGGGCAGTCGCTGAAACCATAGCAAGAATTTCATGAGCTTCTTTTTCAGAAAGAGATGGGTATCTCTTCTGAATGGCTCTAATAGACTCATTTCCACCAGATATAGCATCTGTGAGAATTTTGTTTAACAAAATATCTAAGCTTATACTTCCAGTTGACATAGTTCTTCCACCAAAGTTTTAAAATAAGACTGATTTTCTCTTCCGTCAATAGGCACAATTAGTCCGCGATCCAACATGCGATTTCCATTCTCGCAAGCTGTTTCTGAGATCATACAGCAGGAATGGCACGCCGCGCCATTTGAATTATTACCAGCAGGCACATTGTTAAGGCATTCCGGATCATTTGTGCAAACCAGTGCTTCCTGGAAAGCGTCTTTCATTAAAACAATAAGCTGATTAATATTTCCCAATTCTACAAGTCCACCAAGTGAGCCTTCTTTATCGGCACTTCCGGTATAGAGCAACACACCAGACATATCATCCCCAAAATAAATACGCTCACGAATAGCGGATGAAGAGTACCCCGAGGACATTGACATCTGCTTAATCAACAAATGTGCGAATGTATGCATCAGGACATACCTTGCATCTCGTAATGTGGTAACAGTCCATTCTTTAGATTCACAGAATTCCTTATAACACTGCGCATATTTCTGAGAAAGTGCTCCCAGTTCTGGATCTCTCAACCACGCATCAATACTATCCCTATTAAACTCAATAAAGACACCTTCACCGTGCACTTCTGCAGCAGGAAGCCATTTTTCAGTCTTACCCTTATTTAGATAAACGATATTTGTCTGCTCATCAGCATCTGGATCCGGAGCATCTACACGGGTGAAGCCAAGCAGCACTCTCACTTCTCTTAATCGTGTAATGCGAATGACTCTCTTAAAATACGGGAGCAGATAATCCGGAAGCGGATCCTCCTCAGCTTTAAAATGTTTTTTGTTGGAGGCGTACACAGGATCTGCGTGATGCGTAATGGCGTTGTATTCCATCTGCTTAATCTCAGTAAATTCCTTGATGTTCTGTTGCCTGCGTTCTAACGCTGCATCGAATTCATCTTTGGCATAAGCACCGAAATAGAGCTCGTAAATTTTAGCCACGCCATCGTCACCCATTAGAGTCTTAGCCAGTTCAATATCTCGCAAATGTTCATCAATCAAGTTATAAAGCGGATTGATCCAAGGTGGAATGGATATGGCACTTCTCATTACTGGAAAATATACATTCGACGCGCCACGCTGAGAAGGAATCATTTCCTTATCGCATTTTTCATTTTTATGATTTGGCCGGAATGGGTGATGTCCGGAACATTTCATACCTTCAAAATTCTCATGCTGCGTTGCGCCGCTCATACTCCGTCGTGCCCCACAGGAACATTTAACCCACATATCTGCAAGCGTTGATGTATTACCAGTTGAATACATCCTCATCGTACCTTTGCAGATTGTATTGCCACCGTGAACCCACCAGCTCCAAGGGAAATCGTCCATATGGCCGTTCTCACAAATAGTAATAAAACGAGAAGGATAAGCCTGTCTATGACATTCCGGACAAGTTACACCAAACTTCAGATATCGATCTAGGTCAAAATTCTCTCTTAAATCAAATATTCTCCCACATTTCACATTGGAACAAACATGCATATAAGGGAATGAGACCACAGGAATATCTCCGCTATAAGAAGTCCGTGGCATATAAAAGCAGTCAACGCCCAGATATGAGGCCAATCTGCCATCTATAATTTTCTTTCCTTTTTCCTTCCAATAGTTCAAGTCCAGAACCGTGACGGAATCTTTCACGGCATCCACAATAGAACCTGGACCAAATGTAGTTATCAACTGATTAGGACGAATCTCACCTAATTTATTATTATCAAACATAGGCTTTTAGTCCTCCGTGTAATAGAACATATTTGCTGCACTCTCAACATCACGCATAGAACGAAGAGTCGGCTTTTCAAGATCAGTACAAACTTCGCCATAAGTGTTCATTAGACGATTATACGTTTTAGTTGTATAAACATAGTATCTAAGTCCCTTGGATTGAGTTGCCAGTAATTTCCAATTGCTTATAAAATCATCAATCTCATGTTCGGCATCTGCCTTAGCAGAAGGCTTGATGATGTTCAATCGATTCATGATAAGAGCCTTCACTTCATTAAGCTGCTCATCGGTTAGCTTATCAATAGCTGCTGCTCCATCATTGCTTGCAAATTCCGGATAATGCAAACGAATTGCAGAAATAACCAGCGCATGCAGCACGCGATCTCTTGCTCGTGCAGAAAACGGTGTCGCAGTTGTGCCTTCAACAAAGCGATACAGCTGTGCATGATAACCAGTAAAATTCTCATAATGAGACAAGTCACGAGGTCGATAAGGGTTATATAAAGTAACTACTAAGCCTGGATAAGAACGTCCAATACGGCTAGTTGCCTGAATATATTCGGAGTTCTGCTTCGGTTGACCAGTTACCACCATGAGACCAAGCCGATCCACATCCATACCAACAGCAATCATATTAGTTGCAATTGCCGTATCTAGGCAATTGCTATCTGTATATGGAGTTTCCAACTGACTTAGTTTCTTCGGAATGTCATAAGAAGGCATGCGAGAAGTAATTTCAACCTTATGATTAAGGAAACGCTGCCTACTCATTCCATATTTTTTCTTAATACGTTGAATTCTGTCAGGAATATCATCCTGTAGCAATCGAACGGCACCGCCGAGTTCTCGAATACTGTTATAATACCCAACAAGGGTATAGTAAGGGTCAATAACATCCTTGTACTCATCATCCAGCGAAAGATTATAAGCACTTTGAAGGATAATCGAATATACACGCAGCAAAGCTGTCTTTACAGACTGGCCTGGTGCGCAGACACCAACGTATCTTCTAAACGGATCTTGTTCGACCGGTACCTCACGAATATAGAAACTGTCACCGATTTCAAACCCATTTGGTGGAAATTGCGCAGTTACTTTTCTGCCATATAAGCATTTTGTCTGCTCAGCAGCATTTTTGATAGTTGCCGTAGAAACAACATACTTTGGCTTGATTTTCTTACCTCCAATCGTATAGGAACACAGATCTTCAATAACTGTTTCATATGCACCGTATACGGTTCCCAGAGGTCCTGTGATAAGATGCAGCTCATCTTGGATAATCAGCTCCGGCGGAAGGAATGGTTTAATCGATCTAAGCGTAGCTTTGGGCAACTCTTCTGTACGAGTATGCCGAGCATGGTCCGCTCCAATAGCAACATAGCCATCGCGACTGCAAATTCTATCAACGCGACCAAACAGAGCATTTGTATTCACCTCCCACGGAAGGCGGGCAAACTTATCAACTGTTGACAGAATAATGGTCGGGCACTTAGCATAAATTTCTTCATCTACCAGATAAACCGGAATTTTCATCTTATTGCTGGGTTTATACCTATAGAACATGCATTTATCATCCGAACAATAGATGCTAATCGATTTTGTAGGAATATCTATATAAAAATTTTCCTCTGTAAGTGGCTTCCCGCAGAATGGACATGTAAGCAGCTGTTTGTAGATAGCGTTTTTCTTGCTTCTTGCTGTTCTTGTTTTAGCTGGATCCTCCGGATCTTCTTCCAATTCTTTAAAGGTGTTCGGAGTCACAGTACCACCAACCCAGAAACCAATACTGATGGGTTCTTTTCCGTATTTCGGATATTCTTTTTGTCGGATGAGTTCCGCAGCCAGAATCATCTTGGTGATACGATCTCTCTGTTGCGTAGTAAGTAGGCGCAAAGTATAACGCAAGATTGCAGTTACACCGCCGTCACGATTGTATTCATCGTTCTCGTCAGCACGCAGCCTTCTATTTGCAATAACAAATGCCATAAGGCCCAGATATGCCTCGGTCTTGCCTCCACCAGTGGGAAAGTAGAGAAGATCCACGACTTCACGGTTATCATGCTCCGGATCTACAATACCTTTCAGATTCATGAGAATAAAAGCAATCTGGAAAGGCCTCCAGCCAAAATTATTGGAAGGATTGCGAGGATCCACAAAATCCCTAAAGGCGCACTCAATACCGGCTCCATGCTTCTTAGAGAAATTCATAATATTTCTCTGAAGAATCATGGAACGATTCATAAAGCAAAAGGCATCAAACGAAATATCATCCTCTACAAGTAGCTGAATGCCCGCGCGGATTCTTCCAAGAGCTTCTATACATTTATTTATTATTGTGTCGCCAATTTCTTTCTTGAACTTAGCATCATCCATTTTTGAATCATGAACCAATTTTTTCTGAATCCAATTCTCATAGGAGTCCGCCAAGACATTCAGCCGGTTAATGATGTCATCTTTTTTCTTTGCAACAGAAAGAGTTCTCATAGAGAAGAAGAACGGGTCAAATCCTTCCAAAGCAGCACTAACACCTGGAAATTCGTACTCTGGAATAAATGTCGATACAATTTCAGAAGCACGCCCATTTTTATTGGCTTTCCAAGTTGCTGCGCAACCACGTCCCCTTCCTAAAATAGGTCGCTGGGCAAAGTAAAATTCATCGACGGCAAGGATTTTTCTGCATATGTGTTCTGCCACGAAGATATCCATTTTGTCCTGGGAATAGGCACGCAAGTTGACTTGGAACATCATTCCAGCAATATCACTCTCAGGATTTTTGCGCTTGTTGATAACATAAGCTGTTACCAAGGTATACCCCTGCTTGAGGCCGATTTTAGAAATATATAAAATAACATTTGAATCACAGACCAAAGGGTATTCTTTGTTCTTACTAAACTCTTGCAGATCAATAACAACTGTCTCTTTCTGTGGATGACGTGTATACGTGCTTACATCAACTTTTTTTCCCTCTTTGTTAGTGGTTTTATCAGAAGCTTTGGTGTAATCGCCCCAAGTCACATCCACATTGAAAGATTTTGTACTACTTTCTAGGTAAAAGCTGATGCCAATGGAAGACGGTGTTTTAAATCGATTTGTAAAGACCGGCTCATTATCATCGTCTTCGCCCGCAGTATAATCTGCATCCCCTTCGAAAGAAGCATCTCCATCGACTTCCTGCTCATTCGAATCATTTTCACTGGTTTGTGGCGCAAGCATACCCACGATATATTCAAAGCGCGGGTTTTGATTCAGTATTTCATTTTCACTACTCGGTCCCAACAAGTCTTTCTTTAACATTTCTATGACTTCTTGGCGAACCTCAGCAAACTTAAATCTATCTGCCATGTGGTGCCTCCTGTTAAAATTTAAGGACAATGTTAATCAGAAGCAATGGATTGATTTCCTGAGACTGATTAAATCGATCAATTTCAGCCTGCGCCTCGTCTTGAATCTCTTTTCTGCGCTTAGGCAGGTCGTTTTGCAGCTTATCCATTTTTTTCTTTGCTTCAGCCGCTTTTTTTCGGATATCCTTTTTTTCCAGCGTGTCGGTAGCCGCCATTTCAGCAAGTATGTACTCCTCAACTTCTTTTTGAGCATCAGTAAGCTGAACATGAAGCTGTTCTTGTTGGACATTGGCCCAGTTTTCAATCTTCTTCTTGTTATATGCGATAGTAGGGGCTACAGTTTTATCATGCCGATCCTGAACTTCTGAAATCAAGCGAGCATAAATCCGGTGAAAATAAGATTGTTCTTCTTCTGTCGGTTTAAAATAGCGAACATCCGAATCATTAGCCTCCTCCAATGCGGAGACAATCTCATCTTCAGTAAAATTGATATACTCACCATTTTCATCACAAAGTAGTAAAACTGGGAAGAGGAGTTTTGTATTGTCCATGAATGCTCCAAGAAACAAAACGCCATGTGAACCAAATATCTTTTCACCCCAGTTATCGATTTTCCAGTAATGTAGCTTGTGATCCACTTCTGGTTCTTCAAACTGGTTCCAATATTCAACATCACGTAGATATTTATCGATATCAGCCTTGGTCTTTTCCAACGCTTGCCCCTTCGCCTCTCTACTTTCTGTAAGCAGAATTGAGCGAAGTTCTGCTGCATGAGCATTCTTCCTTGCATCTAGCTGCCTGTTCAAAGCTGCAAATGCTTTCCTTACCGCCGTGATATTCTTACAATTCTGGTAAATATCCAGAATACGCTTTTCAAAACTCACACCAGATTCAAGTGCGCCTAGCGCAACATCCGATGCACCAAACACGCCCTCGAACAGTTCAAACTTCTTAGAAAGGATATCATATACTCTGCGATCTGCTTCATTGTCCGTATTCAACAGATTGATTGCTACGACATCGTGAGTTTGTCCATAGCGATGACAACGTCCAATTCTCTGCTCAATTTTCTGCGGATTCCAAGGCAAGTCATAGTTAATGATTGTGCTGCAAAATTGTAGATTTAGACCTTCTGAACCAGCATCTGTAACAATCAAAATCTTGGCATGACTCTTGAAATAATCGACAATCGCGTGCTTATATTCCACACTTCTGCCATAGTTTGTTTTACCAAAATTCTTGACCTGCCATGTTCGAAAGATTTCCTTCGTCATGGCATCATCAAAGTCACCATTAAAGAGAAGGATATCTTCCTCGCTATAGCCAGATTTTCTTAGTTCTGCGGCTATATATTTCTGTGTTCGCTTAGACTCTGTAAAGACGACAGCCTTCTGATTCAATCCCTCGGAAATCTGGTGGTCAAATGCAGATTTCAGTGCTTTCCTCAACGCGGCGATCTTTGCATTCGTCTTTATAGCCCTTGCCATTTCAAGAATATGTCTTACAATCTTGAGCTCAGCCTGAATAGCCTGTTTCTTCTCTGCTGTTTCTTCATCATCGTATTCGTTGAACCCTTCCTCGTCGATTTCATCTTCTACAAACCCCCAGAATAAATCGAAGCCTTCTTGAGCATACGCAGATTTTGTACCTTCATAGAGTTTTTCAAGACGTTTTTCTAATACTTCAAAGGTCTCTATCAAAGCAAAGCTAGAAGATGCAAGCAACTTTCGAATAACAAGAATAATCAGCCCACGATTCGCATTCGGAATAGAATACAGCGGATCACGACGCAGAAAATCATTGGTCACATCATAGAGTTCTTTTTCTTCTGCGCTCAAATGGAAATCGACCGTAATACAGGTTCTCTTGCTGAAGGCCATGTATTTTCCGACATCGCGCCGAAGGGTGCGATATAACACCGGAAGAAGTTCCTGCTTCAATTCCTCATAATCACAGCCATCCACAAATCGACGGTTGAAAACCTTTTCTGACCCAAAAATACGTGGATCGATAAAGGAAACCAGTCCATGAAGATCTGTAAGGGAATTCTGTAACGGCGTAGCAGTCAAAAGAATTTTAGGAATCCCATGTGTCAAATCATATAGATTTTTTGCCCGCTTTGTGCCATGAAAAACATTCCGCAGATTATGAGCCTCATCAATAATCAGGAAGTCCCATTTGACATGGGGAAAACGCTTAATTAGTTTCGATGAATAATCATAAGAAGCAATGACAATACTAACCTCATCTGCGTTTCCAAGGTGAGTTTGCACATTGGCAAGGTCATGCTCAACCGTGTACCGATCCAGAATAACAGCTTGGCGTCCAAACTTCTCCAAAAGCTCTACTTCCCATTGTTTTCTCAAAGTAGCAGGAAGCGAAATCAGCACTTTTTTGCTCCGTTGTCCAGAACATAATTAAGCACCAACCCAGCTTCGATTGTTTTTCCCAGACCAACCTCATCTGCCAGAATGATGCCGCCTGTCTTTAATGCTTGAATGGCCGCACAAAAGGCATTGACCTGATGGGGATTTGGCTCAATATCCGCATTCAGTAGACATTCAAATGGAGCCTTGGCCAATTGTTGCTTCTTATACCAGCTATATTGTTCAAGTAGGAGATTGCTTTTCATCGATACCCTCCTTACTTAATTCATTGGCGATTCCTTCTGCGATGCCTTTAGCCATTAAGGTAGGAACGGCATTGCCTATCTGTACAAATTGAGCCGTTCTCGGGCCTTCAAAGAAATAATCATCCGGAAACGATTGGATGCGAGCGGCCTCCCGGACAGTAATGGAACGGTGTTGCTCAATATCCGGATGAATAAAGTAATGTCCATCTTTTGAGATATGAGCCAACATGGTGTGGCAGTACGCCTCGTCTCCCTCTACAACTTTAAATCGATCCAGAAACGATTTTCGGTTTTTGTGTGTCTTCAGTTCATCCGGCAAATCATTATAGTTCAGACGTTTGTGCCCATCATTCCAGAGTTCAATTGTACGCCGATAAATCTCAATATCCCTGTCTTTATTGGGTCTTGCGCAATGATGCGTCAGAATATCAGAATCCTTGCGGATTCCAGTGCTTCTTAAATAATCGCTGAAATCATCTGATCTGTATTCACCCGATTTTCCTCCTGGCTGCAACGCTGGCAGATCACTGAGAATATCGTTAACCGTAGCATCCGCTATTGTCTGCTCAAACTGCGGATAAGAAAGCCCGCTATTCTTCAGCCACCCGACAATGATCATTCTTCTTCGGTTTTGCAGCACACCAAAATTCTTTGAATTTTGCTCATGACATTCAATCTCATAGCCAACGGAACGCAGCGCTTCCTGGACTTTCAGCCAAGTTGCACCACCGTTTGCTGACTTGATTCCCATAACATTCTCAAAAACGAACATCTTTGGCTGATATTTCTGAAGGAATCTCGCATACAGCTTATAGAGATCATTTCTAGGATCCGCTGACATCGGCGTTTCCATATGCTTGCTTTGCGCCCTTCCCACCAAAGAATATGCTTGGCAAGGCGGTCCACCAATAATGACATCTACTTGCTTGAGGCCTCTTTGCGTAAGGATCCTATCTATATTTTCAAATAACCTTGGAAGAGTTTCATTTGACATCGTTTCGCAAAATACGGATTGTAGCTGCTCCTCGGGAATATGTTGCAGAAATTCGTCGCGGGTGATTTTTCCGCTAATATAATCCTTGTAGATATCAAGCTTCCCTTGTGCTTTGAGATAATAGTATCCCGTTCGTGTTTCCAATGTTTGAGCGGCATATGGGTTCATCTCCACATGCGCTACAGGTGAAAAGCCCGCTTGGATGAAGCCTTCGGACAATCCACCAGCTCCTGCAAATAAATCTATAAAATTGTAAGAGCCTGTTGTGGCGTTGATACATTCCATGATGAACCCCTATCTGTGTAATAAATTTAGTCTTCAAACACACCGTCTGTGTCAAAAATATGGTCTAACTCATCCGTATTGATTGCGGCAAGTACCTTGTTGCGGATACTGCCTTTTGCAAGATCCAGCCGCTTAAAGCGATTTTCTCCTGCTGCGTCTCTTCCAATACGTATCAGCTGCACTCTGCCAATTCTCGGTTCATTTGCAGCATAGTTTGCAAGTCCCTTAGCTTTTCCCAAGTTATCCTTGAAATCCGGATTGTGCGGCTCCAAAATATCAACAATATACTTGAGAATTGGGTCTCGGCGAACAATGATGAAGTCCGGATAAAGCTCCTTGCATTTCCCGTCCATTTCATAAGGCATCCGCAGCGACCAAGACTGTCGAGACGGATTCCGCAGCCAGCAAACATAATCCTCTCGTTTTTGCTCTTCTGCCAAAACAGCCTGTTCCCAGCCATTCAACTTAATTTTTGCTATTCCATCTGCATTGGCAAAAAGATGATCCGTGTACTTTATTCCATCTGCTTCAACCTTGGCACTGATTGTCTCCGGAAGAGTAAAGTTGTGCTTACTGATTTCATCACCGTTAGCAACAATATCGCTATACTGCTTTTGACACTTCTCCGGTTTGGCCACAATATATTTACGATACTGGTCGTTCAATTCATGAAACTTCTTCTCAGCGTATTTATTTAATTCCGCAATACACTCGCTGTCGAATGCGAACAGAATGCAATCCACCTTAAAGGCGTTCGGATTGTCGAAGTCGATATATTTACGCCCATATGCCAAATGGAAACCGCATCCACCCATTTTTGCGTCTGCTACTCTTAGCTGACGATCAATGTCAGACTCGGATGCAGTAAACATATCTATCCGGTTATCGCTTTGTATTTTCTCACCGAAAACATCGAATATCTGAACAGACAGTTTCATCTCCATGACTTGCTTTGTAAGCTCGTCATATTTTCCAGCCTCATGCAGACCGTTCACATAGTTGCGGATAAGTTCAGCAACATCGTTTTTCACATCCTCAGCCGCCGTAATACAGATATTGAACTGCGATAACAGCCCTGCCAAGCTCATCAAAGACTTCAAATAGCTGTTGATTTTTACCGCACGGACGATATAAGTCAGATATCCCTGTTCATTGATGAACTTTGTGATTCCTTCACGATCTATTGTTGGAAGCATCGACATCTGCGATACAGCCGGTGTCAGCACTGGCTGCTCTTTATTCGCAGATTGATTGCCTCCACCAGTTCTCTCAGTTTCTTGACCTGCATGTACATCGTTTCCGGGCACCGTTTCCAGCGAAATCGTCTGGCGTCCTTCTGCGGAAATTGTTGAAGCCGCTCCACCTTGGTTCGCTGCCACAGCTCCAGAATTTGACATATCTCCAACTGCTGTGGAAGGTGCCGCAGCAGGATCTTCTTGGAAGCCATTCGGGTAATCAAAGATACTCAGCTGACCAACCGTCTGTTTTTGCGCTTTCTTTCGCTGGTTGTGAACCGACCATGTATCATAGGTCTGATCTTCCAGAGATTCACCATCGACAACTGTCGGGATTTCTCCGCCTTCGGTTGCCTGCAATTCATCAATGACCTTTTGAACGGTATCCTGGTTGAAATACGGAAGGAACAGACGCACATCATTTAAGGAATCATCCACGAGAACATGGCACTGAAGCGGTGTGCGAACCATACGTCCGAGCAGCTGCGCAATATAGGTTGCGTCTTCCGCACGCCGGAAGGACATCATAGTTTCTGCACGAGGGCAGTCCCAGCCAGTGGACAGATTCTCTTTGAAGAGAACCACACGAATCCGGCGATCTTCTGCAATTTCCGAAGGTTCAACATGCGGCACAGTCAATCCGTGAATCGACAATGTGCCCGTAGAACCGAAGGTATGCACAACTTCATTTTCCTTGAAGCTATCGCCCATGCGCTCTTCGATTTTCGCAATTACATCGTCCAGATCGGTGTCAGATACTTTCGCACCGGAACCAGCGCAAACTTGGATAACAAACACCGGATTTACATTGGTGTAGTGCTGCTCATAGGTATACTGATACCAGTGCTTGCACTTATCCTGCCATTCGTCTGTTGCCGCCTGGAGTACGGCCATGTCACCGTGTTTGATTGGATCTTCCGGATAAGTGATTACAATACGATCTTTGAGCAATCCAGATTGGCGAACCTGGGCCGGAGAAATAACAACCTTATGCAATGTAGAGTTTGTTGTCTGCCCGACAAGGGAATTAAAACGCTCGGCAGTTGCACTCATTCCGATCACGACCGGAATGGGCGACAGATTCTGCTCGCTGCTGCCCTTGATAAAACGCTGCATGATGGTGGTAGCTGTTCCCGCTTGACGTCCTTGCATACCGCGGTGTGCCTCATCAATAATGAAATACAGACGGTCAGCTTTTTCTCTTGCTGTATTTTCAATGGTCTCCCAAATCGTATACTGTCGCGTATCCGAATGACGGCTCAGATTACCGGCCTTGCCAAGCTTCTGCGTATTCAGAAAATAGATATGACCGTCCTCCAGAATCTCTTGGTCGAAAGATTCATCCGAAATCACTACGCACTGATCTATACGGACCTTATCTGCTTTCAGCTCGATCTTCTGTTTGGACTGCTCATTCAGCTGCGGAGAATCCGAAAGCCATACGAAAATGGCCTCCGGCTGTTCAGTAAACTGCTCAGAGCCGTAAAAGATATCTTCAATCAGGGCAGACATGATAATCGTTTTGCCAGAACCCGTTGGTGCCTGGAGCGAAACCACCTGAGGGATCTTCAGCATGCGATAGTTATTCAGCGCCATCGCCACGCGGAGGCGCATTTCATTGACCGCCTGTTTTTGAAATGGGAATAATTCACAAATCATTCTTAGTTTCTCCCTCTGTTCACACGAAAGTGATCCAAGTAATCCCGGTAAAGCTGATACGCATTTTCAACATTCAGATTTTTTACCATCGACTGATAATTCACTTCATAATCGGTTGCTAAGAATACAGTTTGGATTTCCGGATGCTCCGCAAGCTTCTCCGCAAAATCGGCAAATGTATTCTCGTTGATCAAGACTGCAAATTGATTCTCCGGCAAGATCAGCATGTCCGGAACTTGTTCTCCGGTCAATTCCGGGCATTTTCCTTTTGCACCAGTTTTCAACCACAATGTAGGCAGCATTTCCGAAATGCGCATACCAAGAGAAACCGCTGTCGGATCTAAGAAGCCCAGCCTAAAGTATTCGCAATTAGCCTTAAAGCCGTCTCTCATCAAATAATCTTCATCATCGAAAAAATTATATTTGCCATCAAGCAGTTCTCCATTTGCTCCTTTCCCCGTTATGGTATAAACGGTTCTCGGCCATGTTACAGCACGGCATATTCCATGCGCGTTCCACAATTCATCTCCCGGTTTAATCCCGGATTTTTCAAGCGTTTTAACCTGTTTCTTTGACAGTTCATTATTTGTCACCATAATACACAATCTATTGCCATCATCTTGCTTATTTAGTAAATTAACTGCATTTAGAGTCGTTCCACTTCCAGCGAAAAAATCAAGCACAATAGAATTTTTATTTGTGCAGGCACGTAAAATCTCTGTGACAAGAGCAAGCGGCTTAGGATATGGAAACTCCTTAGCGCCGAAAATAGACTGAATCTGTGCTGTTCCTTTTGTTGTATAAAACTCTTTCTCTATCCAAATAGTTGGAATATCAGTTCCAGATGTTTCATTTTCGCCAAGAATTAGTGTTGGCAAGTTTCCCTCATGTCCTAGAATTTCCAATGTTCCGTCTTCAACTTTTTTAATTATGCCCTCTGGTAAATACTGTATGCTCCATAAGTTTTTGCTTTTTTTTGATTTGGTTGGACTGATTTTTATGTAACCCTTTTGATAGTCCTCTAGCAATCGTTTTGATATCAACCGCCAAACACATTTATCGCCTTTACTTGTTATTGGCCAAACTGCATCTGTTCCCTCTGGTGCCTCATTAAAATCAAATTCAAAATCAGCTAATTCCCCAGAATATAATCCAGAAGAGACCCTATCAGCAAGTGATTTTCCACATCCAACTAAAAGTCCATCGCTTTTGCGAACATATACTGGATATGTCTGATTTGGTCTTTGTGCTTGTGTAAATGTAGCAAGAGTCATACCTTCAAACGGCGATCGCGTTTTTCTTCCGTTAAAGTTCAGTTTATACGATTTAAAGTTCTGATTTACAATAAAAACCAAGTACTCTTGAAGATAATTAAATCCACCCGATGGCTTGCCACCGGAAGTTTGTACTGTTACGGGAACAACCTGTTTATCTGGAAAAAGTTCCTCGCACAATAAACAAAGCCTATGTAATTCCTGATATCCGATACTAATAACAATTTTACCATTCTTCGACAGTATTTTTTTTGAAAGAAGTAACCTTTTTTTCATAAAAGACAGCCACTTGCTATGCGACCAATGGTCTGATGCATCCACAAACGCATCATTGTATTTCCAGTCATCTGTCCCAGTATTGTATGGCGGATCGATATAGATGCAATCCACCTTACCCGCATACAAATATTCTAGAAGTTGCAAGGCGTGATAGTTGTCCGCTTCAATCAGCGTGTGCCAAAGATCGCTATCCGGTGCATTGCAAACTGAATCCAACGGCTTCAGATAGGGATAGATGGGTTCTCCAAATTCTGCAACACGAACGATATCCTTCAGCTCAAAGGTGACCGTTTCATCTTTCTGTTCCGGTTTAACGCAAACAGCGGTATCGTCTTCAACCTTCAGCACAACATAGATGGATTTGTCGTCCTTGCTGTCACGGCGCATAACGTTACAGCCGCTTTTGATAGGCATATCATAGAGAGGCGTGCTTTCCGGCATATGTTCTTCAAAGACCAAGCCGAATTTCTTCTGCTTGGCCATTTTACTCACTTCTTCCTGAATTCTATTTCGAAGAGTCTCATCTTGGATCTGGCTAATTAAATCATTGATTGCAGCCATTGGTACGACCCCTTTCTTAGTTTTCTTTTGTCTTCACGTAGCGACCACTCTTGATTCTTGCGTCAGCTGGCTTTTCCGCATCCGCTGGAATCGCCCAGTATGAACCGATTTTCGTTGCTCCGAGAATTCGTCCTTCTGAGCACAAGACATTAATTCTTCTTGTGGAAAGCCTCCATTTTTCAGCCACCTGACTGATTGATAAATATTCCATAAGTTATCTCTCCATCTATAAGTGAAGTGAAAGCTAAACTATACTCTATTACAGTATAATCTCAACCTCGAACAAAATCAACCCGTCTATTTTCTCTCTCAGTAATCTTTAAATCCACTTTTTAAATCCACTTTCTGCAAGCAGGGCGTCTGTCTATACAAACGCCATTTTTGCTTCGCAAAATGCTTGTTGGGAATTCCCAAACCCTTTGTGATCTGCATCGTGCCGCTGCAGGCTGCGCGTTCCTGCCGAATGCTTTTTTGATGGAGTTCATGATTCAGTGGTATATCCGCTGGACACAGACCCACTTAAAAAAAAGTGCCGACAATGATTTTGTCAGCACCCACTGTAACCTATTTACTTTTCTTTGATGTACGGTATGTTATCGATATATGCGTTCAAAATATCGGTTGCGGCTTTCTTCTGCCCCGGTGTAAGACGGCTCAGCTTCCGGTTCAGCTCATCATCTGCCACATAAGATGCTGGGGCTGCGGTGTCACGGATCAGCGTATCCGCTGGAACATCCAATGCTTCAACGATCCGGATGAAAGTGTCCAGACTTGGCGTCTTCACTCCACGTTCCAAATCACCCACATAGTTTACAGACAAATCTGCTTTCTCGGCCAGTTTATCCATTGTCTAGCCTTTTTTCCTGCGTTGTTCTCTGATTCGTTGGCCTAAAAGTGTTTTCATAACATCCTCGCATTCTATTGGCGTTAGTTACACACCACTAGAATAAAGGCCGTGTATTTCTTTATACATAATCAGTTGGCGTTTGTTTAACTCTATTAGCGTTTGTTTCGGACAGAAAATTTTAGAGCATTTCTTTGTTCAAATCATCAATGGCCTTTTTGAACCGGGCATGCTACAATAGCAATGTTGTGCAATGCACATCAAACAAGAATAAAAGGAGCTGCCAAACGTGGATTCAATCTACCTGCTGCCCGGTGAAGAACGCTGTGTCAATTTCAGAGATTCCGATGGCATCCCAAAGGTACACTACACATATTGTTCTTTGCACTGCAGACTTTTCAACTGCACCTGCCGCTCAAAGGACGAAGCGCAGCGGTTATGTGAGGATTGGCTCGTCACGCAGGACCGCTGCTATATAAACTAAAAAAGCCACCGAGGATTCTTTCCCAAAACGGATTGGGATCGAATCCTCGGTGACTTTCGTTTTATCGGGTCTGCTGCTGTTCCTGTTCGCTCCTGTTGTCTGCAAAAAATATTTCTACGTTTTTCTGTGCCTTCATCAGCTCCTGCATCCTCTCTCGTGCTTTCCGATAGCTCGGATATTCTGCTTTTTTTCAGAAGCTCAACATATTCGATGCTCAGTTCTTTTACCTTCGGAAGCTTTTTCAGCCCAGCCTCATCGAAAGCCGCTTTGGCTGCCTTGTGCAACGCAATGCTCTCCCGATTTGCTTCCAAGAATCGCTTGCTGTATCCTGCTTTCCGATAGGCCTCACAGATGGGCCTTGTTTTGGCATAGTTGATAATGTGGGTTTTCCGGACGGCGATTTCGGCTAACCTCGTTTCCGCCGCCTTGATGGAATCGCCCATAGTATGATAGCGTTCCGTTGCCGCCGCTGCACGTTCCCGCAGTTCCTCGGCACTGCCGATTTTCTGCTCCTGTAAAAATAGCAGCGTCTTGGACATCTCCTTCAGGTTGAATTTGGTTGCCCACTTTTTGTAGCCAACGCTTTTACCCTCTGCCATTTTCCCCTGAATGTCCACCAGCAACTGGAAGGGCTGCTCTTTGGGCTGCTTTTTCTGGTACGGCTGGTGCTTCGCCTTTCCCTCCAGCACCGCCTTGATTTCATCCTCACTGTACCCGGTGCCCAGCGTTCGGAACCGAATAAAACGTTTCTGCTCCTTGCCCTTCACCGCTGTATGCTTGCCACGCTTCACCTCGTAGCCCTGCTGCTCCAGCTTTTGCAAAAATGCTTCGTAGTCCCCCGGCTTTTCTGCAAGGATGGTGTCGATGATTCCGCACAGGCGGTCACGGTTGCTCTCCTTAGGCGGGTAGACGATGCGCTTCTGCCGTTCCCGGTAGGGCTTCTTTTCAATGACGGACAACTGGTGTTCTAAGCAAATCAGGTCGCTCAACCGCTGCACTGCCAACGCCGAAAAGAAAAAATCTCGGAACTTTCTGCTGCCATCCAACGCTGTGGAGTTGAAGATCACATGGTTGTGGATGTGCTGCCGGTCCGTGTGCGTTGCCACTACAAAGGCGTACTTGCCCTTGGTAAAGCGCATGGCCAGTTCGTAGCCCACCTTGTTAGCCTCCTCTGCGGTGATTTCCCCCGGACGGAAGGACTGCCGTATCTGAT
>OCPT01000799.1_pt1 | contig 21603 bp, 21 predicted proteins | sample 1538741 | NCBI WGS metagenome assembly OCPT01 (sample SAMN04571723, study PRJEB22368) | human gut metagenome | biome: human gut; material: stool | host: Homo sapiens | place: Luxembourg | collected 2012-12-06 | reverse complement strand
TTTGGCCCCTTGGTCAAGCGGTTAAGACACCACCCTTTCACGGTGGTAACAGGGGTTCGATTCCCCTAGGGGTCACCATATATAAGGTCGCATAGCTCAGCTGGGAGAGCACCTGCCTTACAAGCAGGGGGTCACAGGTTCGATCCCTGTTGCGACCACCATAAAAGTTTTTTATGGCTCAGTAGCTCAGTTGGTTAGAGTGCCGGCCTGTCACGCCGGAGGTCGAGGGTTCGAGCCCCTTCTGAGTCGCCACATGCTGGTGTGGCTCAATTGGCAGAGCAGCTGACTTGTAATCAGCAGGTTATCGGTTCAAGTCCGATCATCAGCTCCAAAGAACTTCAGTTAAACTGAAGTTCTTTTTTATTCTTTTAGAGAGTAATTCGCCATTTAATTTATTTATGTAAAAAAAGTACACCTTATCTTTTAAGTAAGATAAGGTGTATTTTTTCTTTTTTGAAGATTTTTCTTTATTCTTATGTCATCTCCATAAGTTTTAAATAGAAGAAAGTTTCCTAACAATCTAGAAGTTATTCTTTCTGCATAAGCTTGCTTTAATTCAGGAAGATTTAAATTTGTAGATATAATCATCTTTTTATTTAATAATATTTTCTTGTTTAGAAGGGTAAATAACTCAGTTGTAGAGAAATCAGTTATTTGTTCTGCACCTAAGTCATCTATAACAAGTAAGTCACAATTTATAAGCAAATCTTCTAATTCATGATCATTATTAAATCTTATTTCTCTAAGATTTCTAATAAGTTCATCTGATGTTCTATAAACTACAAGAAATCCATTATCTAATAATTCTTTAGCTATGCAATAAGTTAAAAATGTTTTTCCAGTTCCAGGACTACCATAGAAAAGTATATTTTCATTATGCGTATCAAATTTAGGGATATATCCATTAACCATCTTATCAATGATTATTTGCATATTTTCTCTCGGAGAATACTTTTCATTACCATTATTTAAAGGAGAAAAAACATTTATATCAAATTTTGAAAAATTATTTAGCTTTAAAGCATCAGCCATATGAGAATTTTCATAGTATATGTCTACAAGTTTTTTCTTATAACAAATACATTTTTTAGTTCCTATATATCCTGTATCTTTGCAAGATGGACAGGTATAATGCATATCTAAATAATCTTTTGGATATCCACTCATAGCAAGAAGTTGATTTTTTTCATCTCTAAGATTTTCAATTTCTTTTTTTAATTTTTCAAAACTTTCTTTTTCATGTTTTCTTAAAGCAAGCATTGAAAGTTTTAAAGAAAGCTTATTTATTTCTCTTTCATACTCAAAAACTTGAGGTAGCTTTTCTTTTAACTCTTTTTGTCTATTAGCTAGATTTGATTTTTCTTTTTGACGGATTTTTTCATACATATCCATCAATTGACTTTTATAACCTTTAATCATTCAATATCCCATCCTAACAATTGTTTTTCTAAGGAATCATAGTCATAATCTCTTTGGGTAAAGTTTGCTTCTCTAGCTGGTTTCTTTTGAATTGGAGCTGAATTATTTTTGTTAAATGGTTTTTTAATACTAGATGTCTTTTTAATATCTTTTTTTGCTACATCATCAAGAGTCTTTATACCATCTTTAAACCATTTACCTAAGATACCATCTATATATTTAAAATCAGCTCTGTTTAAACGTTCAAAGCATATATCGCAAGCCTTAAGTATTAACTCAACAGAGAAGTTATAAGTTAAAAGCCACTTTTCCATCATAGTTTCCTGTGGCTTCATTATTTCGGTATTTTGAATTCCTAAATACTTAAGAATTTTTCTTATTTTAACCCATTTGTCTTCTGTTTTAGTTATATAAGCTTGAGCTTCCTCTATTGATTTTATTCCGGCATTATGCCATCCAAGAGCCACTGTCTCTATGTATCTAACATCTTTTTTACCCTTAGATACACAGTACTCTATTAGTATTAATATAAGCTCTGAGGAAAAATTAAGCTCTGTTTGCCAAGAAAGATAAGTTGTCATTTCCTTTGTGGATAAAGGACGACATATAAGCTTTTCTATATCTTTGAGCATATCCTTAGTGTTATTTTCATCAAGGGCTGATAATAAATCAACAGAGTTTTGACTTGATGAATGATTAGCTTCTGATAAGTCTAAAAATTCTATTTTAAAGTTATTCATTTTATCTATAGGAACTAGTTTTATAACACCTTCATCATGCCAATAATTAAGAGCATTCATTATATCTGATTCTAAAAGATTTAAGTTTGTTGCTAAAATTGAAGAGTTAACTCCAGGTTCTCCAGTGAAATTATACTTTAGCAATAATAAATAAACCTTAATAAATTCTCCACGAGCTTTAGGCATATATTCTTCTAGGAATACATTACTAACAGGAGTAAACTTAGTGGCTGAGTTTTTTAACATAAAAGTACTCAAAAAATAACCACCTTTCTAGATTTATAAATAGTCTAAATTTTAAAATGTATATAAATAAAAAATAGACTATGTCTAATTATATCAAAGTGTCTTTTCTATAACAATAAAGTAATCTTCTATAAATTGCAAAAAAATATTTTATTTACATGAATAATTTTTTGTTAAGTGGGAACATTAATTTACGTGTTTAAATTTATACTAAAATTTTTATTAAAAGGAGAATTACCAATATGAGTATTTCAGAGGGTGAGGGGAGAAACTCTATTAAAGTTTTTCTAATTACCTTAATTATTTTATTTTGTACAGTTAAAACTAATGTTTTTGCTAATTCTTTATACCCAAGAATGGGAAGTGGAAAATATATTTTTGTAAATATGCCTTGTATGGCTAATGTTTATGTGGAGGCTTATGAATTATCTCTAAATAACAAGGTTATAGGGTATATAGGAAATCCTGATACAGTTGAAACTGTTTTAAATAAAATAAAACAAACATACATAGATAAGGCTTCTGAAAAGGGAGTTTTAGTTAAAGAAGTAAATTTTGATACAAAAATAGATTTAAAAAAGAATATGATTCAATCTAAAGATTTAAGTTCAGTAGAGGATATAACTTCAAAGATAATGCTTGCTAATGATATTTTAGAAGAGCCATTACTAGATGTAATTATTGAAGCTGAAATTAATGAAATTGCATCAATAGAGCCAACAGTTGAAGTTATAAAACTAGAAGACAAGTATTTAGGAGAAAATACTATTGAAGAAGGAAAATTGGGAGAGAAAAAGGTTAAAAAGAAAGTAATATTTGTAAATGGCAAAGAATCAGAAAGTGAAATAATATCTGAATCAGTTTTGAAAGAAGCTGAGAGTACAAAAATATATAAGGGAATAAAAAATCCAATTAACTCAAATATGGCATTTTTAGCTCATCCAACTAGAGGAGGAGTTATAACATCTGTCTTTGGAGAAAAGAGTAGAGGAGGTCATAGAGGGGTTGATATAGCTGTGCCTAGTGGAACACCAATAGGAGCAGCTTGTGATGGTGTAGTAAGTTTTGTTGGGTATGATGATATATATGGCAATATGGTTAAGATAAAGCACGATGATAATACAGAAACTCTCTACGCTCATGCTAGTTATATATTAACTGAGTTTGGAAAAGAAGTGAAAAAAGGTGAGACTATTGCCAAAGTTGGTAGTACTGGAAGAAGTACGGGGCCTCACCTGCATTTAGAACTTATATATAAGGGTAATCCTATTAATCCTGTAGATTATATAAGTTAGTTTTAAATATTTTCAAGTAAAAATGATAAATCTATGACTCCTTCTCCAACAGAATCAGAAGGTAGTTCATATTTATTATTAGAAGCTATTTTTAATAAAGAACATAAATCTTTGTAATTTAGTTCTGGCTTGGCCTCTAAAAGTAGTGCACATACTCCAGATATGTAGGCACAGGCTAAGGAGGTTCCTTGAAAGACTGTGTAACTACTATCTAATTTATGAGGATATAGTTTTATTCCATTTCTTTCAGAAATATATTTTTTATCTGAGTTTAAGCACATTATATTAGCACAGGCTGCACAAAAATCTGGTTTTTTCACATTAGAATTTCCAGATGAAGAAAATTTAAAAGTTGTTGTTGGTGTCTTTGTAGAATCTATACCACCAACTGTTATACACCAAGGAGATAATGCTAAGCCTTGAATAGTGTTATCTCCTTCTATACTTCCAGAAGGGACAACAGGAATTATATTTTTACTAACTGCTAATTTAAAAAGTTCGTTAAAGTAATCTGATATTTTAATATTATGGCTGGTAAGTTCAAAAGGTAAACATAAAACTCTTATAGGATTATTCTCTTGATTTATAAGAGTTTCAATGGCGAAAAGTATATCTGAAACATAGCCCTTTCCATTAGCATCAAAGGCCTTTACACAAGATATTTTGGTGTTTTCTGCAATGCCTCTAAAAACAAGCTTTGAGGAGTATCCACTTCCACATATAATCCCACTTAAAGCAGTTCCATGTCCATTATCATCATAAGGATAAGAGTAGTTATTTAATAAATCTAAAAACATATCTATTTTATTTGTAGGATTTGTTAGATCTTGATGAGGATAGACTCCACTATCAATTAAACCAATAGATACATTCTTGCCAGTAAAATTAAAAGATTTATTGGTGGCAATTCTATTAGCAGTACCTATACTAAGCCCACAAAGTATAGCATGGTCATCAAAAGAAATAAATTCTATCTCAGGATATTCAATTAATCTATTAATAGCTTTTGGTGTAAGAATAGCGCAAATCAAATTTAATGACTTAATTTCTCTTATAACAATACCTCTAAGCTTGGGTATTTTCTTTGTTATATCTTCCATAAATTTTTTGCATTTTATAAGAACTCTATAATTTGTATAATAAGAGCGATTTATATAAATTTTTAGATTGCTATCCAATTTTTGTTTTATTGAAAACATAATAAATACTCCCATATTATTTATTATTTTATAATATATGAATGGGAGTATGATTTTGACAATGTATTAACTTTTCCATTTAAAAATGATAATTCCAACTATCATTAATATGATTCCTAAATAATTGTGGGCAGCAAATCTGATTTTTTCACTATCAAAAAGGGCAAAAGCATCTATTATTCCTGCTGTTAAGAGTTGGGATATCAAGATTATTGATATACCAAAGGTTGGTCCTAAGCTTCCCACAGCAGCCATAACAGTATAGGTTATAACAACACCAATTGCTCCTCCAAGTAGATATATTTTGTTTACAGAACGAAGTTCAGAGTAATTACCGTTTCTTAGCATAAGCATAATAAAGAGTGCTAAAATAAAAGCAGAACCTTGAACTATGGTATTTGTTTCCCAAACACCTATCTTTTCTGAAACTCTTGTGTTAAAAACTCCTTGGATACTCATTGCTGCTCCAGAAATAATTGCTAAAATAATACCAAGCATAATAAATCACCTCAAGCTTAGTATTTCCATAAATAAAAAAATAACTCTCTAAATTTTAGAGAGCTATCTTACAACAATCATTTTTGAAAAAAATTTCTTCTATTTGATTTATTGAAAAACCTAAGCTTATTCCTAAGCTTATAAAATCTTCAAATAATGTTTTATAGTGATCAATAGATGGAGATATTATTAAGTCATTTACATCTATAAGTAAAGTTAAAAATTGATCGCTTAAACAATAATCATTTGGTTTAACTATTAATTTCTTTAAGCAAGTATAATTTTTATTTAAGCCTATAGTAAGGATTTGTTTTAAACAATCGATATATTTTTCTAAAACTAATTGTTTTGAAACTCTAGATTTATTGCTATCATTCCAATAAATAAAGCATTTTGTTTCATCAGCTAATTCGCTTATTTTAACTTGAAGTGCTAAGTACATTCTAGTTGCAACTTTATAGTCATTTAAATTACTATCGATAACAAGTTCCTTGTTAAACTTATCTTGTTGAATAAAAAAATTATCTAACTCCATGAGTATATCCCCCTATCTTCTTAAGCAAAAAATGCTTACTAGTTAATTTTACAGAATCTTTTTACAATTGAAAAGGAGCGAAAACGAATACAAATCTAAAAAGTTACGAAATGTTAATTTACAATTATTTTAACCTAAGTTAATTGAATATATGTCATATAAATATTAATATAAATAGACACAATATAAATTATTTAGTAATTTCTTAGATCGTATGATTTTACAGGGATTTCTCTTTTGTTATTTTGAAATCTCCAAAGTTCTATTTTAGAAATTTTTAATATGTTCTTTTGAGAAGATTCTCTTAAGTTAAAAACAGTAGGTTGCGTATTATTCTTTTTATGATTTTCTTTAAAGTTAGGGGGATTTATAGGTATGTATAGAGGAGAGTCAACACGCTCCCTAACATTAAAACCATGTAACTTTAACATATCATTGAATAATCTATGAAGTTTTTTAATATAACCTTTGTTTTCGATTTGTAAGTTTAGAGCTTTATTAGTACTTTCATTAAACTCGGCGCTACCAGTTAACTCTATCTTAAACTTCTTATAAGGTTTGATTAATTTAAGGACCACTTCATCTAGTTTATCTAGATTGGGGTTATCAATTGTTTCAAGAGGAATGTGTAAACTTATATGATTTCTTGGTAATTTGTATTTTCTCAATAAACCTCTTTGAATTGATTCAAGGGATTTACAAGACTCCTCATCAAACAATGCTACTAAATAATATTTCATAACAAAACCTCTCTTGAATATTAGTTTGTTCCAAATAAATACAAACTTTGTTATAAATTATAACATATAGAATTTTTAAAAAAAATAATAAGAGAGAAATTTTAGAATAAAAAGTATTTTTAGACAATATAAATTGGGTAAATTTTAAAAGTAAACAATAAAAAAAATCTTTAAATATTGGCTTATTATGATATAATGAAAATTATGAGTAATACTTTAAATTTCACGGTTTAGCCAGTTTAAATATGGTTAATCGAAATAAAAATTTTAATTAAACAAGAATAAAAAAGAAGAAAATGGTAATTGTATACATATAAAAAATTAGCAAGGGTGAATTGTATGAATAGATTAATTATAAATGGCGGTAAAGCTTTAAAGGGATCTATAGAAATAAACGGAGCTAAAAATGCTGCCGTAGCTATATTACCGGCAGCTATACTAGCTAGCAAAGGTGAATGTATTATTGATAATGTACCAGATATAGCTGATGTACATTGCTTAGAGAGAATAATTAGATCATTAGGATGTAATGTTGAAAAATTAGATAATAACACATTAAAGATAAATGCTGAAGAAATAAAAACTGTAGAAGCTTGTGGAAATGATGTAAGAAAAATGAGAGCTTCTTATTATTTCATAGGAGCACTTTTAGCACGTTTTAAAGAGGCTAAAGTTGAACTTCCAGGAGGTTGTCCAATAGGAGTTAGACCTATTGACCAACATATAAAAGGATTTGAAGCACTAGGAGCTAAGGTTTCAATAGAGCATGGTGCTGTAAATATAATGGCAGAAAAATTAATAGGAACAAATATATTCTTTGACGTAGTAAGTGTTGGAGCTACTATAAACCTTATGATAGCGGCAACTTTAGCAGAAGGAACTACAGTGTTAGAAAATGCTGCAAGAGAGCCACACGTAGTAGACGTAGCAAACTTTTTAAATGCTATGGGAGCTAATGTTAAAGGTGCAGGGACGGATGTCATAAGAATCAAAGGTGTTAAGGAATTAAAAGGTTGTAATTATAGTGTTGTACCTGATCAAATAGAAGCGGGAACATTTATGATAGCGGCGGCAGCTACAAGAGGAGACGTAACAATTCAAAATGTTATACCAAAACACTTAGAGTCAATTTCAGCTAAGCTTTTAGAAATGGGAGCTAAAGTAGAAGAGGGAGACGATAGTGTTAGAGTTTATGTTGATGGAGATTTAAAAGGAGTAAATTTAAAAACTGCTCCATATCCAGGATTCCCAACAGACGTTCAACAACCAATGTGTACTCTACTATCTACAGCTAAAGGTAGAAGTATAATAGTTGAAACTATATGGGAAAATAGACATAAACATGTAGATGAACTTAAAAAAATGGGAGCCACTATAAAAGTTGAAGGAAGATCAGCTATTATAGATGGTGTAGATAGACTTACAGGGGCTGTTGTTAAGGCTACTGACTTAAGAGCAGGAGCTGCAATGGTTATCGCAGGTTTAATTTCTGATGGAGTTACAGAAATAACAAGTATTGAACACATAGATAGAGGATACCCTCATATAGAAGAAAAGTTCAGAATGCTTGGTGCTGATATAGTCAGAAAATAAGAACAATAAATGGGGGAAATATATGATTTTTTGTTCACTATATAGTGGAAGCAGTGGTAATAGCATATTAGTAGGTTCAGAAAAAACTAAAATACTAATTGATGCAGGATTATCAGGCAAAAAAATAATAGATGGTTTACAAGAAGTAGGTCAAAATCCAAATGAGATTGATGGTATTTTCATAACCCATGAGCATAGTGACCATATAAAAGGAGCAGGTATATTATCAAGAAAATTTAATATACCTATATATGCAAATGAGCTTACTTGGAAAGCCATGGAGAAATCCCTAGGAAAAATAAAAGAAGAAAATATAAAAATTATGCCTAAGAGAAGCACCATGAGTTTAAATGATTTAGATATAACATCTTTTAATACTCCACACGATTCTGTGGCTTCAACAGGTTATACTATAAAGCACAAAGGAAAAAGTGCAAGTATTGCTACTGATATTGGAACATTTACAGAGGAAATATTAAAAAATATTAGAGAATCTGAAGTTATTTTATTAGAATCAAATCATGATGTACAGATGGTTAAGTTTGGACCATACCCTTATGAACTAAAAAGAAGGGTACTTAGTGAGGTTGGACATTTATCTAATGAAGATTGCGGAAAAGCTATCGTTGATATAATGAAGCATGATATGCATAGAAAAATAATATTAGGTCATTTAAGCAATACTAATAATGTGCCAGAATTAGCTGAACAAGCTGTTATTAATGTATTAAGTGCACATAAAATTAACATAGGGAAAGATTTAGAGATTAAGTTAGCAGATAGACATAAACCAAGTAGTTATATAAGTTTTTAAGTAAGGGGAATTTATATGAAAAAAGGGATGATTTTATTAATTATATCATCTTTTTTGTTAGTTGGATGTGACAGCATAAAAATGGATAAGTTAGCAGCTAACAATAACGAGAGGGTAAAAACAATAGCTAATGATTTAATAGGAGATATTGATTTATCTTTATACTTTGATGGAACTAAGGATGAACAAAATCCTAAAATAGAGCAACAAGAAATACTTGTTGATGGTGATGAAATTTTAGGGCAGTATTTAATACAAGCTCTTATTCAAGGACCATCTCAAAAGGGAAGTTTAGCTCCTATATTACCTAAGGATACTAAATTATTATCTTTTGATATAAAAGATGGTATTGCAATCATAAATTTAAGCAAAGAAGCTATTATAAATATGAGTGCAACTAAAGAACAGGCAACCTTAGAAGGTATAATAGCTACAATAACCCAAATACCAAATATTAATAAGATTAATATACTTGTTGATAATCAAATGGTTGATTCATTAGGTGGTAATTTTGACATTAGTAAACCTTTCGGAAAAGAAGATATACCTAATTTAAAGATAAATAATTAGGGAATTTGTAAAAATGTAAACAAATAATTTCATATGTATTAAAATATATATTTTATATGTTTATTAATTAGTAAAATATTGAAATATATTGTCTAAATTATTATAATTTTGATATAAAGTTGATTAAAAAGGAGAAGGAAGTATGAGTTTATATAAGCAATGGACAGACATGGTTGTAGAATATGTTAAGGTTAAGGGAGAAGCTGCATTCTGGAAAGAATATAGTGATGTAGAAACTAAAATATACAAAGATTTATTAGCTAATCACAAAGAAGTTAAGAAAGCTACAATTGCAGATTTAGCTAAAGAATACGGTACAACAGAAGAGTTTGTAATGGGATTCGTAGATGGAATAAACGATAGTTTAAAAACTCCATATGACTTAGAAAAAGTTGAAAGCAATACAGAATTATCATTTGATATAGACTTTGAAAATTTATACTACAATATGTTAGATGCAAAAGCAGATTACTTATTTAACTTACCTCAATGGGATGCTATATTCTCAGGAGAAAAGAGAAGAGAAATCCAATTCAGATACAGAGATTCAAAAACTGTAAGAAATGAAGAAGTTAAAGTTGGAAGAAATGAACCATGTCCATGTGGAAGTGGAAAGAAATATAAAAAGTGTTGTGGAAAATAATTAATTTTTTAATAGGTAGACTTAGTCTACCTATTTTTTATGTGCTTTTTTAAGATTTTAATATGATATAATTTAAGTATTAATTATTTTGGGGGAGGTGACTGTTGTTATAAATCTATAAAAAGGTAATAATATTTATAAAATCTTAGTATGGTTAAAATGTTTGTGTTTAGGATAAAATATTATTAGCTATTGTGAATCCCATATATTGCGAAAGTGATATAGTCATAGGGTAGAACCTTGAGGGTTTTAGTGTTTAAAGAAAATCTAAGTGCGTACTTAGAAGCGAAAACCAAGCAAATATAGTAGTAATACAAGACATATCACAAACAAGATAACTTGTATATGTAGGATGCGTTGTATCCGAATTTACGCCCTTGGAGAGTTATATCAAAGGTATTCATAGTTTTCAAAATCTGACTCGTAGAACAGGGAATTAAACAAGATTTATAGGTATTTATAGATTTTTGGCAACGGGAGTTTATATTATGGATAAGAATGTTATGTGGTTAAGAGAATGTAGAATTAATAAAGTTATAAAAGCTTTAGAAGAAAATAATATGAATGGCTATTTAGTAAATTCAAAAGAAGAACTTATAAGTAAGATAGAAGAATTAACTAATAGTGGAGATATAGTAGCGTGCGGAGGCTCTATGTCCTTATTTGAAGCTGGAGTTATAGATCATCTTAGAAGTGGAAGATATGAATTTTTAGATAGATATAAAGAGGGGTTAAAACCTGAAGATATAAAAAAGATATACAGAGGTGCCTTTTCATCAGATGTATATTTCACAAGTACAAATGCAATTACTGAAGAGGGTGAAATATATAATGTTGATGGTAATGGAAACAGAGTAGCAGCAATGCTTTATGGACCAGATAAGGTCATAATTGTAGCAGGGTATAATAAAATTGTTGAAAATTTAAGTGAGGCTATACAAAGAAATAGAAGGATTTCAGCTCCTGCTAATGCAAAAAGATTAAATAAGAAAACACCTTGTGCTAAGGTGGGAAATTGCATGGATTGTAAGAGTCCAGAAAAGATATGTAGAGAGTATACTTTAATTAGAAGTCAAAGTAATTCAAATAGAATACATGTAATATTCTTAAATGAAGAATTAGGATATTAAAATTTACAAGTAAGGACATGTAAAAATGTTCTTACTTTTTTTATAAATCTGAATTTGATAAAGAATGATAATTTGTAAATAATTATTATTAAATGTATTGCTTTGCAATTATTAAATTTTGAAAATTAATAAAGCCTTTTTATTAAGAAATTAATATTACTAAATTGTAAGTAGAATACAATGGTATTATAATATGAACATGGTTCAAATAAAAAAGGAGATGAAAGTGATGTCAAAAGAATTAATTATAGCAATAATATTTATGAATTTAGCACTATTATTTTATAGTATAGGTGTTTGGTCTGAAAAGATTCAAAAAACTTTAAAACCATGGCACTTAGCATTTTTCTATTTAGGTCTAATTTGTGATACTACAGGAACTGGAGCTATGGAAAAGATAGCTGGAGGAATAAACTTTAGTTTCCATACAATAACAGGTGGATTAGCATTAATATTAATGTTAGTACATGCTATCTGGGCAACTGTAGTTTTAGTAAAGAAAGATAAAAATATGATAGCTAAATTCCACAAATTTAGTATAATTGTTTGGGTAATTTGGTTAATACCATTCTTTACAGGAGCTGCAATGCATATGCTATAAAAAGTTTAAAAGACTATGTAAGAATATATCTTGCATAGTCTTTTTTTAGATATGAATACTTATATGTTAGTTTGAAAATATTACAATATTTTCAAATAATTTAAGACTATGTATTAAAAATTAATAATTCTCATTTATATATCTCACTATTAATAAGAAGTATAAGGTGTTTTATAGGATTACTAAGAGCTTTACTTTATGGTAATATTATTTTTAGTTAAAACTAGGAGGTCGAAAGATGAATATAACAGTTATTTCAGTAGGGAAACTAAAGGAAAAGTATTTAAAGCAAGCTATAGATGAGTATTCAAAAAGATTAAGTAGATATTGTAAATTAGAAATAATAGAACTTCCTGATGAGAAAACACCAGATAATGCTTCAGAAAAAGAGGAGCTTCAAATAAAAGAAAAAGAAGGTAAGTTAATACTTTCAAAAATAAAGGATAATATGCATGTAATTGCTATGGATTTAAAAGGTAATGAAATAACTTCTGAGAAATTTTCAAAGTATATAGAGAATTGTGGAGTTATGGGAAATTCAAATATTACCTTTGTAATTGGAGGAAGCCTTGGTTTATCACAAGAAGTAATAAAAAGAGCTGATTACAAATTATGCTTTTCAAAAATGACATTTCCACATCAATTATTTAGAGTAATGTTACTAGAACAAGTTTATAGAGCCTTTAGAATAATGAAGAACGAACCGTATCATAAATAAGTAAGAAAAGAGGTCTTAGTCAATTTATTTCAATGGCTAAGACTATTTTGGTGAGTGGAAATACTGTGTCATAAGTAATACTATAAATTTAGTTAACAGAAATTACATAGAATGAAATAAAGGTTAACTAGAAGGTTAAATATTACATGAAGAAGTAAAACTTTATGGATAATAATAAAATATACATTTAATATATTTTCAGCTATAATCTGTGGACTACTTTGAATGTACCTTTTCTTTTTTCGTCTAATAACAGCAGCAAGTTTTACAGATTTCATAAGTCTGTATATACGTTTATGATTATAGTTTGAGGTTAACATTCTATTAATATTTAACGTTATACGGCGATAGCCATAAATTCCTTTAACTTCGGAATATAATTTAATAATCTCATCCAGAATAACCTTGTTTTCTTTATCTCTTTCAGTTTCTGAACGATTTAGCCACTTGTAGTAAGAAGTACGTGCTATCTTAGCACATTTACATAGGTCAGATATTGAATACCCTAGTTCATGTAATTCTTTAATTGCAATATATTTATAAATAAATGAAGTAGTGTATTTATCTACCTCTTTTATATCTCCTCTAATTTTTTAAAGAAATCATTCTCTATTTTTAAACGTCTATTTTCCGCTTCTAAAAGCTTTAATTGTGCTGAAAACCTTTCTGATTCAGTTAACTCACCAAATGATTTATTTTTACCACGTCTATCGACTAGTGCGTTATATCCATTTTTATTATATTTTTTTACCCAAGTATAAATAAACTTGTTGATATGAAACATTAAATTTATTAGCAGTTAAATTATAATCGTGAGCGTTAGCAATACAAAATGATACTATTTCAATTCTTTCTTCATAAGTTGTTTTTCTTCCGTTAGTCATAATATGATCCTCTTTTTTATTATGAGATTTACATGTTTTATGACATTTATTATACTTACTTATCCATTGTTTGAGAATACCTGTGCTAAAAATGCTGTATTTTAAACATATATCTGCTAATGACCCTATTCCATTAATATAATCTTTAACTGCACTAAGTTTAAGGTCAGAATTATAATAAGTATTGTTTTTAAGGGTTCTTAGTCCGTCCGGGCCGAAGATTTTATATTTACGTATCCATTCTTGAATACTACTTATATGTAAGCCAAGTTCTTTGGCTATACCATTCTGTGATATATTTCCATTCAAATATTCTTCTACAAATTTAATTTTAATTTCATATGATATCTTAGCTTTTCTTCCCATAAAAATTACCCTTTTATATTAGTAACAGTTTTATTATTTTAACTGTCTACTATAAAGGGAGCATATCAATTTTTACGTGTTATTTTAATTATTTTATTTCTTAAAGAAGTAACTTATATTAAGAAACAAGTTGTTTCATTTAAGTATAAAATTACAAAATAAGTAATATGTTTTTTTTATTTGTGAAAAATATTACAGGGATTTGTAATATATGTATACTAAAATATGTAAGGGGGATTGTTAAATAAGTGGATGATAATTTATTAATTGCTTAAATACTAGTTAGAAGTGCTTATTTAATTATTACCATTATTTATTTAACAATCAAAAGTAAATATTAATTTTAGGGGGAGTGAAAATTTTATGAAAAGATTATTAGCTAAAATATTAGCAGCGATAGTTATTACAACAACAATAACTAATATAGGGGTTTCTAGTAATATATATGCAAATACAATGTATAGAAATAATCAAGAAAGTACCGATAAAAATGAGAAGTGGAATTTAGTATGGGAAGATAATTTTAATGGTGATTATTTAAATTTACAAGATTGGAATTATGAAACCCATGAACCAGGCTGGGTAAATAATGAATTACAGGAGTATACGGATGATATAAGAAATATTTATGTTGATAACGGTAATTTAGTTATTAAGGCTATTAAAGAAGAAACAGAGGATGGTATTAAATATACATCAGGTAAAGTGACAACTCAAAATAAGCATGATTATAAATATGGACGCTTTGAAGCAAGATTAAAAGTACCAGAGGGTCAGGGTCTATGGCCAGCATTTTGGATGATGCCAACAGAGGAAGAACTTTATGGATCGTGGCCTAGATGTGGAGAAATAGATATTATGGAAGTATTAGGACACGAACCAAATAAGGCATATGGAACTATTCATTATGGAAATCCACATCAAGAAAGCCAAGGTTCTTATATATTAAATGGAGAAACCTTTGCAGATGATTATCATGTTTTTGCTGTAGAATGGGAACCAAGTGAAATGAGATTTTATATAGATGGAAACCTATATCATACTGTAAATAACTGGTATACAAAACAAGAAGGAGGAGATGAAATAACTTATCCAGCACCATTTGATCAACCATTTTATCTTCAATTTAACTTAGCTGTTGGAGGAAATTGGCCAGGTAATCCTGATGAAACTACTAATTTTGATAATGCTGAATATAAGATAGATTATGTAAGGGTATATCAATTAGAAAATTATAATGAAAATGTACCTAAACCAGAAAAACCACCTGTTGATTTAAGGGAACCAGATACTACTGGAAATTATATAATTAATAGCGATTTTTCAGAAGTTGAGGATTTAGAAGATAATGTTGATTGGTATACATTAAAGACACTTGGAGGAGAAGGTAAGGGCAGAATTGAAGATAATAAAATTATACTTAGTTCAGAAAGTTCAGGAAAAGAAAATTATTCTTTACAATTAGTACAAGCAGCAATACCTTTAAAGAAAAATAATATTTATAGATTATCATTTGATGCAAGGGCTGCTGAAAACAGGGATATGGTAATAAATATTACATCTCCAGATAGAGGATATATACGTCAATTACAAGATACAACTGTTGATTTAAAAAATGAATTCCAAAAGTATTCTTATGAATTTACAATGAAGGATAATGATGATGCAAATGCAAGAGTTGAATTTAATTATGGAAATAGAAATTCATTAGCAGATATTGAAATAACTAATGTTAGATTAGAAAAAATAGGTGAATATGAAAATGTAAATGAAGATAAAAAGACGATTCTTCCAAATGGAAATTATGTGTATAATGGAACATTTGATGTGGGCGAAGATCGTATGAAGTATTGGGAAGTAGATTCTAAAATAGAAGATGTACAAGCTACTGTAACTAATATAAATAATAAAAGAGAATTTAAGATAAGTATTCCTAAATCAACTTCAAATTTATCAGATGTTATATTAAGAGAAAGTGAACTTGGAATAGCAGAAAATAAAGAATATTATCTTTCTTTTGATGCTTATGCTGAGGAAGATAAAACAATAAAAGCTCAAATAAATAATAAAATCTTTGAAGCAGAATTAACTACAGAAAAAAAGAACTTTAAGTATAAATTTAATACACAAGATGTTTTAGAAAATAGAAATTTAGAATTTTTATTAGGTACACCAGGGGTAACTTATATTGATAATGTTAAAATTATGGATACATCATTAATAATAAATGGAGATTTCAGTAATGAATTTTCTAAGTGGGAAGTTTTTAAAGAGAGTAGTATTTCTTCTGATGTATCAAGTATCATAGATAAATCTAATGGAAATAATGCTGCACAAATAAATATTTCAAATACTGGAGATGCAGATTGGAAAATTCAATTAAAGCAAAGTGGAGTAAAATTAGAAAAAGGTAAAAAATACAAATTATCATTAGATGCAAAGAGTACAATTAAAAGAGCAATTATGTTTACTATTCAAAGGGATGGAAGTAATGATAATGATTGGAGACCTTATGCTAATACTCAAATAGTAGATTTAGAAAATGAATATAACAAATATGAAATTATATTTGATATGACAGAAGAAAGTGATTCAAATTCAATATTTTCTATATCTATGGGGGCTGTAAATAATACTCAAATTACAGAAGAACATTCAATTTATATAGATAATGTAAATTTAATAGAAGTTGTAAAGTCTGAAGATGATGATAACACTAGTAATCCAAATAATCCTAATGATCCATCAATAAAAGATGACATTGATGATAATAACAATAATAATGGAAGCAATGGTAATAACGGAAATAATAATAGTAATAGTGCAAACAATAGTGGAAACAATAACAATGCTAATAACAAAGTACCTTCACAAGATAAAAATACTAATTCAACTTTGGTTGAAACTGGTAAAAAATCATATTTAGCATTATTTGGAGTAATATTAGTATTATTAGGAATTGGTATTACTGGATTAAATAAAAAATATAAAAAACAGATAAATTAATTCATCAATAAATTATAAATATGGAAAGAAATGTTTGTAAAACCTTTTCAAACGGTGTATTATAAATTTATAAACACGTGTTTATTATGAAAAGGAGAAATTTATTGTGAATAGTAAAGACATAGCTAAAATTGCAGGTGTTTCTAGAAGTACAGTATCTAGGGTTATAAATAATTATGTTAATGTTCCAGAAGAGACTAGGCAAAAAGTTTTGAATGTAATAAAAGAATATAACTATGTACCACATGCATCTGCTAGGTTGCTTGCAGGATATAAAAATAGAATTATTGGGCTTTTTATAATTGATATAGTAGAAAGAAAGTGTGGAATTAAAAATAGAATTACAAAAAGCCCATATTATTTAGAGTTTACTAGTTCAGTAATTGAAGCTGCAAGTCAAAAGGGATATAAGGTTTTAGTTCATATAATACATGATGAATCAAGATATGATGAAATTAAGGAGTGTTTTTATAATAAAACAATTTCTGGTGGAATATTCATAGGTGAAAATAATGGTGATTTAGAAATAAAAAAAATAATTAAAGATGGTTATAAAGTTGCACTAATAGATCAAGATATAAACTTATATAACAAGGATAATAAATGTATAATTGTAAATTCTGATAATTATACTGGAGCATATAATGCAACGAAATATTTAATAAGTTTAAATCATTTAAAAATTGCACATATAACAGGAGATATAAAAAAGTTTTCAGCCGTTAAAAGATTAGATGGATATAAAAAGGCATTACAAGATTCGAATATTCCTATTAAAAATGAATTTATTATTTTTTCAGAGTTTATTGAAGAGGGGGGATATAATTCAGCAAAAAAAATACTTTCAATGGATGATAAACCAACAGCTATATTTACAGCCAATGATAAAATAGCAATCGGTGCAATAAAAGCCATTAAGGAATATGGATTAAAGGTACCAGAAGATATTTCAATAATAGGTTTTGATAACATAGAAGAAAGTAAATACTTAGAAACACCATTAACTACTATGCAAATGGAATTAGTTGAAATGGCGGAGTTAGCAACAAATAATATTATTGATTCTATTGAAAATGATACAAATTTTTCAAAAAGTTATAATGTACCTAGTACATTAGTAGTACGAAAAAGCTGTAGGAATTTAAATAATTAGCTATTTATTTTTAATAAATAGCTAATTTTAAAATAAAAAATAAACGCGAGTTTATAAAGAGGAGAAGTGAATTTATGAAAAATTATAGTTTAGGAATTGATATTGGAGGAACTTTTATTAAATATGCTTTAGTTGATGATAACTATAACATAATTAATAAGTGGAAAGTTGAAACTATTAAATTTGAAACAAAAGATGAATTTTATGATTATATATGTTCAAATATAAAATACGATTTACCATTTCACACTATAGGTATAAGTGCACCAGGGCTTATAAATGAAAAGTCAGAAGTTAAATCATTAGCAGCACCTAATGTTATAGTTATGTATAACACTAATATAAATGATGAAATAGAAAAAAGAACTAATAAAAAGGTTAAATCAATAAATGATGCTAAAGCTGCAGGATTATGTGAATTTAAAATTGGAAATGCAAAAGGGAAATTATCTTCAGCTTTTTTAATTATAGGTACAGGAACTGGTGGATGTTTGTGTGATAAAAATGGAGTAATATATGGAAAGGATTGTTTTGCTGGTGAATTTCATAACATTCCTTTTATGAATTATAAAACTAATAAAATTGATAAAATGGGAGACTATGCTTCTATATTAGGATTAATAGAAATTTATAATAATAAAGTAACCGAAACAGAGAAAATTAAATATGGGAATGAAGTATGCAGTAAATATTTAAATGGAGATATAAATGCAGAAGAATCAGTAAATGAATGGATAAACAATATAGTTACAGAATTAATGGCAATAACAGTTTTTTATAATCCAGAAATTATTTGTTTAGGGGGAGGAATTTCTGAGGAAGACTGGTTTATTGAAAAGGTTAAGAATTGTTATAAAGAAAAATGTATTAAGTACTTAGAAGCAGATTTTATTACTACCGAAATTGGTAGGTGTAAATATAATAATGATGCCAATATATTAGGAGCAATAATAAATTCAAATATTTAAAAATTTTTAAGCGCATGTAATGAGGGGAATAATATGTTTAGCTATGAAGTTATACAAAGTTTAAATAGTTTGGAGTTAACATTATATGAATATATAATGACTAATAGCAAAAAAGTTATATATATGAGAATAAGAGAGTTAGCAGATGAAGCACATGTATCTACAACTACTATTTTTAGATTTTGTAAAAAATTAAATTGTGAGGGATTTTCTGAATTTAAATTAAAATTCAAGATGTATATAGAAGAAAATAACATAAAAAAGGTAAGTGATGATACTTCAGAAATAATAAATTTTCTTAAAAATATTGAAAATAGTGATTTAGATAAAAGATTAGAAAAGTTATGCGAATTAGTTAAAGAAGCTAATAGCATTATATTTCTTGGAATAGGTTCCTCAGGTGTGTTGTGTAAATATGCTGCAAGGTATTTTTCAGCAATTGGTAAATTTACAGTTCATATTGATGATCCATTTTTCCCAAAAAACTTTAAATGTAATGATGATTGTTTAGTAATAGCATTATCTGTATCAGGAGAAACACCAACAACAATAGAAAATGTTAATAGATTTAAAGAAGAGGGATGCACAATAGCAAGTATAACTAATACTGAAAATTGCACTATAGCTAAAATATCAAATTTAAATTTGCCATATTATGTTCAGCAAATAAAGGCTAATTATAGTGATATAACTACACAAATTCCGGTATTGTATATGATAGAACGAATAGGAAAAAAGTTATATAATCAGTATTCAATTTAATGAAATTAAGGCTATCAAAATAAAACAACTTGTTACATTTTTGTACTAAATTAAAAACAATGAAACATGTTTTTTTAGCGTTGTAAACCATTCCTTTAAAAAAATATATAAGTTATACTATGGATATAAAAGGAAAAGGAGGATAAAAAATGATATATGAAAAATTAGATAACTTTAGAAGTGATTTCCTATGGGGATCAGCATCAGCAGCATATCAAGTTGAAGGTGGATGGGATCAAGATGGAAAAGGAAAAAGTATTTGGGATATATATACTAAAAAGGAAGGGACAACCTATAAAAATACTAATGGGGATATAGCAGTAGATCATTATAACAGATATAAAGAAGATGTATCTTTAATGGCAGAAATGGGATTAAAAGCTTATAGATTTTCAATTGCATGGACTCGTATATATCCTAATGGTAGAGGAAAGGTAAATGAAGAAGGACTTAAGTTTTATGAAAATTTAATTGATGAGCTAATAAAAAATGATATAACTCCAATAGTTACATTATATCACTGGGATTTACCACAGCATCTACAGGATTTATATGGTGGATGGGAATCAAGGGAAATAATAAACGATTTCAACAATTATTGTGTAACTTTATTTAAGAGATTTGGTAATAAGGTTAAATATTGGGTTACGTTAAACGAACAAAATGTATTTTTAACATTAGGATATTTAACAGCATTACATCCACCAGGAGTTAAGGATCAAAAGAGAATGTTACAGGCAAATCATATTGCAAATTTAGCAAATGCAAAGGTTATTGAATCTTTTAGAAAGTATGTTTCAAATGGAATGATTGGTCCAAGCTTTGCATTCAATCCTAATTATGCTTATAGTTGTAATCCACAAGATGTGTTAGCTGCAGAAAATGCAGAAGATTTAAATTGTAATTGGTGGCTTGATGTTTATTGTAAGGGTGTATATCCAACGTTTGCATTAAGATATTATGAAAGATTAGGAATAGCACCAATAATTGAGGATGGGGATCTTGAATTATTAGCAAGAGTAAAACCAGACTTTATTGGAATTAATTATTATCAAACAACAACAGTTGCAATGAATTCATTAGATGGGGTTGGAGCTTCTGAAGGAATGAATAATACTGGTAAAAAGGGAACTACAAAGGAAAGTGGAATACCAGGTGTATATAAAAATGTAAAAAATCCTTACTTGGAAACAACTAATTGGGATTGGAATATAGATGCAACAGGGCTGAGAACTGGTTTAAGAAGATTAACAAGTAGATATGGATTGCCTATATTAATTACAGAAAATGGCCTTGGTGAATTTGATAAGCTAGAAAATAATATAGTAAATGATGATTATAGAATTAAATATTTAAAAGAACATATTATTGCATGTAAAGAAGCAATTACTGATGGTGTTGAGCTTTTAGGATATTGTACTTGGTCATTTACAGATTTGTTAAGCTGGCTTAATGGATATCAAAAACGTTATGGATTTGTATATATTGATAGAGATGAAAATGATGAAAAAGATTTAAGAAGAATTAAGAAGAAAAGTTTCTATTGGTATAAGGATGTAATAAGTAGTAATGGTGAAAATTTATAAATGTTAAATAATAAAAATTATATAAATTATAAAATTAAGTAGAATCTGTTAAGTTGTTATGAAAAAATAGCTTAACTATTTGTAAAATTACTCGTTCTTTGAAAATTATATAAGTTTGAATAAATTTTTGCATGGCA
>OCPT01000773.1_pt1 | contig 22002 bp, 20 predicted proteins | sample 1538741 | NCBI WGS metagenome assembly OCPT01 (sample SAMN04571723, study PRJEB22368) | human gut metagenome | biome: human gut; material: stool | host: Homo sapiens | place: Luxembourg | collected 2012-12-06 | reverse complement strand
ATAGTATCTTGGTTTAAATATTTTGAAGTTCTTGTCATAAGTGTAGTCTCTCTTTTGTTTACACTTATACAATAAATCTTAAATAGACATCATTAATGTCAGTTATATTAACAAGTCACCAATGTATCTGTTAAGCCTTAATATAATAAATCCTTTTTTCATCAAACCACCTCTTTCACTACTAGTTTATCACCACTACTTTGTTTTGTACAGTAGTATACTCAAAAAAGAAGAATTACTCTTTAATTCTTCCCTTCTTAACATTTGGCAAAATGAAATGCTCATACATATACTTCCACAACACTTTACTACCCTCATGTGTTTTTTCATTTCGCTTTAATATCTTTTCAAGATGCACGCCATTTTCAGCCCACATTCTTCCATCCGTCGCAGCATTCAACATAACAGGCTGAAAATTATCCAACACCCTGGCAAACTTAGCTTCAGCCGTTTTTCTTTCCTCAAATTCATTCCACAAATCAAATATTTTTTTGGCCTGATCTTCTGGCAATAAATTAAAAATGCGATTAGCTGCTAAATTCTCTCTTTCATTTTGCGTTTTCAAGCCTTGATCATCATATGCATAGGTATCCCCTGCATCAATTTCTACAAGATCATGAATCAACAACATGGAAATTGTTTTTAATACATCAATTTCGTCATTGGCATATTCACTTAATAATAGTGTCATAATAGCCATATGCCAAGCATGTTGAGCATCATCCTCAAAGTCTTTCCCATTGCTTTGAAGTGTCTTTCTTTTGATTTGTTTTTCTTTATCAATTTCCAAAATAAACTGCATCTGTTTTTCAATTCGTTCCATACCATCACCAACACCATTTTAACACACAAAAAGGCCCGGATTCACTCAGGCCTAATCTATTACGTCAACTTTGAAATCATTAGTGAACTTGAGGAAGGAGCAAAATACGATTTCTATTGACGCAAACCTTCTTAAAACTTCCTTTCGAAGCCAATGAAATTATATCACCTTTTGCAACTGTTTACAATATGATTGTAAATATTTTACATTTCTATGAAAGCATAAGCATATAAAATATTACACAAGATATCACGCTTTCCAAAACAACACCAATTACAGGTAACTTTTTTTAAAGCTGCGATTACTGCTACAACACTTGCTATAATGCCAATCCATATATTCTTATCTACATATAATATAGCTGGAAAAATCAAGGACGCCATGGCCGTATAAGGAATCAATTGCAAGAATATATTAACCTTTCCCGATACTTGAATCTTCTCCATAAACAAGGCTGGCAACATTCTAGGTATATATGTTGGTAAACAAAAAAAGGAGAAACAGTATAAAACTATTTCTCTTCTTCCTTCTTCTTAAACATTTCACTAAATACGCCTAACGCATAGAATAGCACACTAAAGCAGATGCTTTCATAACACGTTGTAATCATGTACAAAATCAAATTCACTACACTTAAATTTGTGCTGTAATATGAAGTAAACGTATTGTAGGCTTGAATTGCCGCATAACATGTATAAGCTAATGATAAAACGGCAAAAACATATAATAGAATTGTTAATGCATTCTTATTTTTCATTTGAAATACCCCCTTTAAATAATGTACTAATTAAACCACTATTTTCGTATTTATACAAACAATAATTCTTTCAGTTTATTTTAAGCAAACGCATCATACGTATCATCATCCTCACAAACAATTTGAATGACACGCTTTCCATCCACTACAGTCGATACAATCTTATCTGGATATTCCATGGCATCCGAACGAATCGTTAATTCAATACCTTGGGATAACTGGAATTTTTTTGTACGTTTATTATTCAAGCTTTCGGGAACAACTTTAAATTCTGTATCAAAATTTTTACGTTCAGGAAGCGCTAGTAAACAATCTTTAATAACATCTTTCTCGATTTCTTCTTCACTAAAAGAATACGAATCAATTAAATTATCAATACACTGATTGTAGTTTAACTGCTGTGGTGTATTCATCACATTCTGTAATTCACTCGATAACTTTACATAATCCTTTTTAGAAACAGGTTCTACAGCGCTCTTCAATTCATTATCCACGGCCTTAAATGCGGAATATGTATTTTTGGCATCATCCCTAGCTTCATCTAACTCCAAGAATGAAACTGTCCAATATTTTGCCATAGTATCTGAATATGCCTTAACATCTTTAAAAACTATATGCGAATTAATTTCATACATTGAAAATACAGCTGATTTCCACAATGATTTCTTATCTCCTGAAAATCCATACTTCTTTGATAAATCACTTCCATCATACCATTTTGAATGTTCCACTTTAGCAACCACAAATAAAAGTTCATCACTACTATTTTGTACCAAAGCCTGAATTAGACTTCCCTTTTTCACATTAGAACCCATGCGATAGATTTTTGCCTGTGCAAGTTTTTCACTCATCAAAAGCTTATCTGCAATACTATCTGTAAGAACTTCACATTTTTCTTGATTCAATGCCATTTGACGAATACACGAAACAACTTGTGTTTGTTCATCATGAATGGTATACATTTTATTTTTCTCATTTGAGTTCGCATACTCAATATATTCTTTCACAAAACCTTGGAATTCTTCAGGCATCTCTTTTTTTTGTACTGTATCATTGTCTAAATCCAATATATGGAAGGATGTATATAAAATTGTCATAAAAAATTTACTCCTTTTTATCGCAAATATTATACAATAAGTAAAGGAGGTTTTAAAAATGAAAAGAAAATCGATACCTATTTTATTATTAACTGGCTATTTAGGAGCTGGTAAAACTACTTTATTAAATCACATTCTAAAAAATCAAGAAGGATATAAAGTTGCGATCATTGTCAATGATATTGGTGAAATTAATGTTGATCAAAAACTAATTGATAAAAATGCACAAATTCAAAAAGAAGACACAGACGTTGTAGGTCTTACCAATGGCTGTATTTGTTGCACACTAAAACTAGATCTTTTACAACAACTCTCAGCCTTAGCCTCATCCAATAAGTTTGATTACATCATCATTGAAGCTAGTGGTATTTGCGAACCAATCCCAATTGCGCAAACCATTACAGCCGCCAATGAAACACTATATTCTAGAGGATTACCAGAACTATTCCACTTAGACAACATCATCTGCGTTGCCGATGCTGCAAGATTGTCAAATGAATTCAATTGTGGTAAACACTTATTAGAACCGGTAGAAGATGAAGATTCGCTAGACTCTTTATTGATGCAGCAACTCGAATTCTGTAATACCGTTATCTTAAACAAAGCAGAAACCGTCAACGAAGATGAGAAAAATGAAATCAAGGCAGTCATTCATAAACTATGTAAAGATGCCGGAATCATTGAGGCTAGCTTTGGCCAAGTTAATTTAGAAGAGCTTTTAAACACACATAACTTTGATTATGAAAAAGCACAAAACAACATTGGTTGGCTTCACGAAATCGAAGAACATGAACACCATCACGAACACGAAGGTGAAGCTTTAGAATATGGAATTTCTACTTTTGTGTGGCAAACAAGAAAACCATTAGATTTAAAGAAATTCACAAATCTATTAAATAACTATCCGAATGTGATTCGTACCAAAGGCTATGTATGGTTTGATAACCAACCTGATTCTGCCTACTTATTTGAACAAGCCGGTAAGTTAACATCCCTTCAAGAAGACTCATTATGGATTGCGTCAGCTCCAAAACAAGATCAAATAGATTTATTAAAAGCCAATCCTCAACTAGCTCAAAACTGGGATGAAGAGTATGGAGATCGAATCAATCAATTAGTCTTTATTGGAAAGAATATGAATGAAGAACAAATAAAAAGACAGTTCAATGACTGTCTTGCATAGGAGAAGAAATTCTCCTATTTTTTATTAACTTTGAAAAGTTTTGATCCAAAATTCTTTCAACTTCAGAATACGATTGATTCTTTAACGAAGCCACCACAGTAATTTCATTTTTTAAAGCAGCAATATAATCGTCACTATCAATAGCCCATTTCACAGCTTCAATACCATCGGATTCCATAAGTAATTTATCCATAGATACTTGTTTTACTAAATGCGTTACTTCCTCTTCTTTTCCAATTGAAGGACCAATCGTGAAATAAGATACCACTTCATCATATTCTTTGACATAATCCATACATCCATACCAATGTACAACATATGTATTTGGATATTTACGAATCAATTCAAGTATTGTTTTTTCCTGACCCTTCGTATGAAGAATGACTGGTTTATTTAAAGCATGTGCAAGCTGAAGCTGTTTTTCAAACACTTCTTTTTGAATATTTAAATCCAAATCACACCATACACTATCCATGCCGATTTCGCCAATGATAGGTGCCTTTTTTAACAAAGGAAGCATGGATTCAAATGTATCTAAACTTGCATTCCAAGGATGTACTCCACAAGAATAGAACAACTGCTTTTGATGGACAAGTTCAAATTCTATTTCATTTGCGGCGTTACAAATACCAGAAATTCCATATTCATTCTGCAGCGCATTTATTTCTTTTGAATAATGATAATGTGCATCATGCATGATTTTCACCCTTCAACAATTCATAAACTTGTTTCTTCAAATCACTTTGTGAAAACAACCAATCTCTCGATTTCTTTTCTTTAGATAAGTCTATTTCCTGCAAGATATGACTTGGCTTATTCGATAAAACCAAAATACGATCCGATAAATATAAAGCTTCATCAATATCATGTGTAACTAATAAAGTAGTACGATTATAATTCTTTCTTAATTGTAACAACCAATCTTGCATATCATTTCGAGTAATAACGTCCAACGCTCCAAATGGTTCATCTAATAAAAGAATATCCGCTTTACACAAAGAAGTTCTCAAAAAGGCAGCTCTTTGGCGCATTCCTCCTGAAAGACTCGATGGATATGCGTTTTCATAACCAGAAAGACCAAATGTTTCAAATTCTTTTAAAGCTCGTTGTCTGATTGATTTATCATGATTGATTTCGCCATACAAACAAACATTATCTAAAATCGTTCTCCATTCAAGTAATAAATCACTTTGTGGCATATACGCAAAATGACTACTAATACCTGTAATTGGTTCATCATCCACAAATACAGAGCCAGAATAATCTTCAATTAATCCTGCCAATACATTCAGAATGGTGGATTTACCACATCCACTTGGCCCTAGAATGGAAACAAATTCACCTTCTTGAATAGAAAAAGAAATATCGTTTAATATTTCTTTTCCTGAAAATTCAAGATTTAGCTTTTCAACATATAGCTTCATTATTTCACAAACTCGTTAGTATATTGGTCTTTCGCATCAATCTTTTGACTGATCAATCCTGTTTCATACATAAAATCTGTATAATTATCCCATACAGAATCTTTCATAACACCCCATGAATCTGCATCTTTGGCATATTGACTACTTAAATATTTTTGACTTTCTTTAAGGAATTTCAAATCTGTATCTGACAATGCATCCTCATGTAAGATTTCAGCTGCTTTACTTGGATGATCAATCGCATATTCATATCCTTTTTTAGTAGCTTCCATAAATTTTTTAACTGTATCTGAGTTCTTTTTAATCATCTTATTGTTAGTGATAATTACTGGAGTATAGTAATCCAAACGACTATCTAAATCAGCTAGAGGCATATAGTTTAAATCATATCCATCTTGTAGTGCTTTAATAACAGCCCAACCATAGAATTCCCATCCTAGATTCACTTTATTTTTACCGACTTCATCACTAAGTCCAGCAATACCAGATCCATCAGATCCTACGATGTTTAACTTACTGAAATCAGCACCCGCTTCATTCATAACCGCTTTAATGACGGCTTCTTCACTTGGTGCTCCCCATCCTGCATATGTTTTTCCTTCAAAATCCTTTACAGAATTGATGTTTGCACTCTTTAAAGAAACAAATCCTGAAGTGTTGTGTTGGATAATTGTCGCAATTGTTTTAATTGGAAGTGGATCTTCACTCGTTAGAGCATACGTAACATCTTCCTGGTAAGAAACTCCAAAATCAGCTTTTCCTGCCGCAACCATTGAAGTTGTCGCATTATCACCTGGTTCAATGATATCTACATCTAAACCAGCATCTTTATAATATCCTTTGTTTTTAGCTACATAAAAACCAGTGTGGTTTGTGTTTGGAGTATAATCCAACATCAATGTAACCTTTGTCAATTCTTTTTTATCAGAATCCGATGTTTGAGCACAGCCAACTAAACTTAACGCAACAGCAGCTGCACACATAGCCTTTAAAATTTTCATTATCTTTCTCCTTTTCGTAAATGTGGAAACAATATCTTTTCCAATAAAGACACCCCTAAATTCAATAGGATGCTCCAAAATATAATCATCAATACACACGCAAAGACTTTATCTAACATATACCCGTTTTTTACACGAAGCATATAGTAACCAAGTCCTGCTCTACTTGAAAGCCATTCACCTACAATAGCTCCGCCCACACAATAGGTAGCCGCTACCTTTAATCCTGAAAATAAGCCAATGGCACCCGATGGAATCTTAACAATTTTATAGATTTGAAATAGATTGGCACCAAAACTTTTTAATAAATTGATTTCTTTTTCACTCACTTGTGACAAGGCATCCGTAAAGGATATCGCAATCGGAAAAAAACACATAAATATGACAATCAACACTTTGGGCAATAAATCAAATCCAAACCAAATTGAAAACAACGGACCTAAAACCATAATAGGAACGGTTTGTGTCACAATCAAATATGGATAAATACTTGTCTTAAATGTTTTCGATAGATCCATACAAATTGAAATAAGTATCGCAAAGAAAGTACTAATCAACAATCCTAAGATTGATTCTTCCAACGTAACAAGCGAATGTTGCATTAGAATGTCAAAATTCTCAATAAGTGCACTGATAATTTTTGATGGACTTGGCAAAATATAAAGTGAAATATCAAATACACGCACATATAATTCCCAGCCACCAATCACTAGAATAAACACAAGCAACGGCATGACAATTCTACGATTTTTCTTCATTCACTAGCTCCTTTCCAAATAAAAAAGGCACCCTAGAGTGCCACCATCAATCGATATGACTCCCTACGCTAGAATTAACCAGATCAGGTAATAAGGGTTTTTCTCAGCATTTGCACCCCTGTCATGTATGTTTTTACTTGCCCATTGATTATATCACAATCTTATACTAATTTATATTTCTTGCATATATCCTCAACAATTTCATCTAAACTTTTACCATCCATCGAAATCGAATCCATTTTTGATGCATATAAAGTATGGAAATAATCAAAATCCGCCTGTATTTCATGCATATAATACGCCTTATGCTTATTTAGATACGATTGAGGGATGTGCAAAAGATTATCATTATCATCCGTAAATTCCAAGCGTTTAAAAATATTTTCAGCTCGATCTGTTAAGTCGAAACAAATAATATCTGAATCTTCAAAGAAATCTTCATATGCATCTAAATACGCAATAGGACTTAGGGCAATGACTACATTTTCATTTTCTTTGATCCAAGATGAAATCATTTCTGCACGCAATTCATCACGTTCATATTGATCATTATATTCATCTTGAAACCCAAGCATCGTACCATATTTCTCTTTGATTTTCGTATCCATATCGATAAAATCGTAACCTATTTTTCTTGCCAACAATTCACCAACGGTACTCTTTCCAATGTTACCCATCCCAAATATTAATATTTTCATTTTACACCTCTATATACGCTTACTTATCTTCTTTTCTACTTCTGCAATTCTTGCCGCAACCTTTTTCACTTCCAACATTTTCCATGCTTCTAAGTAAGGTAGAAATTCCTCTGTTCCCTCTTTCTCAATTTTATCAAGAACACACATAACAACTTGTCTATTCACTTCTTTCATTTCAAATAGGACACGTGCCTTTTTTTCTTCTACATCTAAGCACATTCTTTGGTAAAGTTCTTGGGCAAATGTTTCTTTTTCTATTTGCCATCCTTTTTCAGAAAATACCAATAAAGGTAGGCGATAATCATATTCAATTCTAAGATAATCTTCCTTAATCATCCAATCAATGCATTTACTGATATCATCTAATTTCATATCCTGATAGTATCCATAAGCAGGACATTCATTTAATTTATACTTGAATATCGTTTTATCCTTTGAACCCTTTAATATTTTAGCCAGCATACTTCTTCCACCAGTTGAAATCAATTCATCAGCTCCTCTTAAAATCATTCGTATATCTTCCTGTGGTAAATCTTTAATTTCACCTGCATCAAGAACAACTGGCACTCTACGTACTTTTTTACTCATCCATTCTTTACCTCTACATCATCACACGAATCAATCCACACAAAATTAAATGTCCTACATAGAACCAATAGAAGAACCATTTCATAAAAGTACTCTTTCCTCTTGTTCCATCATATAAAGACATAATTGGATAGACTAAAATAATTCCAAACTGCAACAAACCATAAACTACATCAATACATAGACAATAGACTATTACATACATGGAAATATATAAGGCCATACCTAAGACTTGTTTTTTTAAATTCCCTCGATTTTTATAAATGTGGTTTGTACAAAGAACTGGAAAGCATGACCAATCACTTGGAAATGCCAATAAACAAAGAATTAGAATACAACCTATTTTCTTTACGTCTTTCCATTCTTGATCTTCCACCCATAAACCAATCACAGACAAGAATAATGGCCATATAATACTTGTCTGATTTAGCATAGAATCCTTTAATGGAATCAAAGAAATGCCAAAACAGAAGTTATACGCAAAGTGAGCGATAATTGAAAAAATCAATAATCTTTCTAAATATTTCTTTAAACAATGCGTATGTGTATAGCCTTCAACCACCATAAACCACATGATAGGTGCTGCCACTCGTCCAATTAAATGAATCAATAAAAGCCACCAATACTTTTCATAATTCGGATAAAATGTAGTTGCGAAATGATCCATAAACATCGCAATGATCGCAATCATCTTGATTTGATTTCCATTTAACTTTTTTATCATTGAGTCACACCTTCTCCTACATTAGGTTCAAAGTGCGAATAAACAACATCTGCACCAAATAAAAGAAGTAAAACCAAACATGCAGCAGATAATTTTTTATTTAAGTGTTCTTTAACCCAGTTATCAATTAATGGCGCAATCACATAGACAAAAGCCATACCACCAATGCCAAACACCAATAAGCCTTCCGCACAAATTCTTCCATGAAGATTTAAGAAGTAGCCTGTATAATCCCACCATTTTTGACCATTATGCGTAAGCTCTAAAAAGAAACCAGTAAAGTATTCAATACATCCACAAAGAAGTACGGCCATACTAAATTCAACTTTGGGACGCATTCTAAATCGTTTTAATAAAAGTAGAATCAAAACACAGCCAAAACCATAAATAGGAATCCACGGACCATGTAAAACTCCGCGATTCACAAAACATCCATAGCTAATCATAGATAGACTCACTTCCCAGATCCATCCAACAAAACACATAAAGAAGAAACAGACTAAAATAGATGTTACTGTATAATTTCGATTTGGATGTAAAACACGAAGATTTGACTTCTTATACTCCTCTTCAATTGGAGATAGCCTTACTGGATAACATAATAAATACACTTCGGTAATCATAGTTTCAGCTTCCATTTTATTATAGGTATATCTCTCATATTGTTTTTCTTTTGAACTCAAATGAAAGATGATCCCAAAATTATCACACAAGAATTTTTTTACGCCCGTATACGCATTTTCTATTGGATTTTTCGCATTCAATGCCGCAATTACATCCGAATACGTATTACGCATCAAAGCACTACTTGGTTTTTCAAATAAATACGTATCATTTAAGATAGCACTTTGAAATTCTTTTCTTCTTAGTGTATAAAATTCACTCATCACAGCCATACGATACATATTCGAATAGAATATAGCACTAATCCCAAATGTACAAATATCTAGAATGTACCATCCTGCCATTGAAAATTGCCATTTAAAACATTCAAACTTATGTCCCTTCATCATATTTCGAGATAAAGAAAGTGCATCTTTTAAAGATATTGTTGGATTTTCGGCTAAGATATAATCCACTAAAAAGTAAACATAATAAAAATAAACGCCTCCTACAACGGTAAAGTTCATAATTGTTAAAATTATAGACTTGACCAACTTCACAAACGCAACATGCATCTGTTTTCGTATTCGCATTAAATAAACCAATCGATCAAGTGGAAGTTTTGCGTAAACTCTTCCTTCCAAAAATAGTCTGCGATTAATGACTGGCAATACATTCACAATATACACTCTATAGAACACAGATATGCATAAACCCATCACGACAAAACAAATACCCGCAATATCTTTTGAATGAACAATGGTAGATAAACCTAAAAATAGTGTCTTCACAAAAGATCCTGAAGTAATTCCATTTACCACATGTGCAAATACACCGTTGGTTGTACCAAAGACGTCTTCAGGAAGTAAAAATGTCATCGACTTCACAAAAGAAGAGTGCATTAATAGGCCTGAAACACTCTTGGCATTATCTTGTTTTAAAAGGGATAAAGTCGAACTAAACTCACTTCCCATAAGTACTGCTGCAAGACATAACACTAAATAGGTCGCATAGTGTGTTTTTACATTTTTATGTGCATTTTTCTTAATTTCACTTAGTTTCATACTTAAATAATAGCATATCTGTAGTAAAATATTTCCAAAAAGAAAGGGGATTTATGATGAATCCAATTATTCAAAGTTTATTTGACCGCAAGTCTTGTCGCATTTTTAAAGATAAAGAAATATCACAAGAAGAAAGAAAATTGATATTAGAAGCTTGCATGCAGGCACCGAGTGCAGGAAACCAACAAATGTATACAATTATTGATGTACAAGAAAAGAAACTACAAGAAACACTATCTAAAACGTGTGATAATCAATCTTTTATTAATCAGGCTAAAATGGTTTTAATTTTCTGTGCCGACTTTCAGAAATGGTATGATTTATTTAGCTATGAAAACTGCAATCCAAGAAAACCAGGCGTAGGCGATTTATTATTGGCCACAACGGATGCGACCATTGCCGCACAAAATGCAGTTGTAGCTGCCGAAAGTTTAGGAATTGGATCTTGTTACATTGGTGACATTCTAGAACAGCATGATCTTCATAGAGAATTATTAAATCTAAGTGAATATGTAGTCCCTGTATGCATGTTAGTACTTGGATATCCTGCAGAGGATCATTTTAAAAGACAAAAGCCAAAGCGTTGTAAATTAGAAGATATTGTTTGTGTTGATCAATATCATAGAAAAGACAAACAAGAATTAAAAAACATGTTTGACCATAAAGCTGGAAATAAGACATTAAACGAATGGGCAACTGCTTTCTGTAAAAGAAAATACAATTCAGATTTTTCAAAAGAAATGACAAATTCTGTACAAAAATATATTGACCAATTTAAAAGTGAAGCCGATTAAGACTTCACTTATTAATTTCTAAAACCGCATGATACGCATCTTTAAATGCATCTAAAGCAACACCTGCTTTTTTACAATCACCAACGATGTATGTAGGAATACCTAAATCTGTATACATGCTTATATCGTTTGCCTTTGATCCAACAGCCATAATGACACTATCATATGGATATTCTTTGCCACTGGCAACAACTGCATGATCCTCAATTCGTTCTACAATGGCACTTGTTTCAATTGTGATTGGCATTTGTGCCATCGCAAACTGCGCTGTAATTTGACGTAATGGACCTAAATCCTGTAAAGCTTTTTCTTTCATTTCCAAAACAGTGACTTTCTTTTGTCTTGAAGCCAAGAATTCAGCGGTTTCAAAACCAACAAGACCACCACCAATAATGACGACGTTTTCACCTGGTACTTCTACTTTTTCACTCAATACATCATGTGCAACAATAGCTCTTTCACTACCTTCAATTGAAAGTACAAACGGACTTGACCCAATCGCAACAATGAGTGCATCTGGCTTAATTTCTTCAATCATTTCTTTAGCAACAACGGTATTTAAGTGCACCTCAATTCCAGATTCTTGAACATCCAAAATCATTTTATCTACCGCATTTTTAAAGTCTTTTTTAGCTGAAATAGCCCCGGCCAATACAAATTGTCCACCAAGACTTTCACTCTTTTCAAATAAAATTGGTGTATTGCCTGTTTCTTTTAAATCTAGAGCTGCTTCCATACCTGCAATTCCACCACCTAAGATGACAACTTTTTTAGAAACAGATCCTGGTTTTAAGCCTAACGTTTCCTCTTCTAATAAGCCAGGATTTCGCATACAAGTAATGTGTTTAATAGCTGGATTATATAAGGATGCACAGAATGAGTCATAACAGCCTTGGTTACATCCGATACAATAGCGAATTTGATTCACTTTACCAGCTTTGGCCTTGTTACAGAAATTAGCGTCAGCAAGTTGAGCTCGTGCCATGACAACTAAATCGGCCTTGTCATCTTCTAAGATTTTTTCGGCAAATTCAGGCGTATTGATACGTCCACATGGCATTGTCAACATGCCTGTTTCTTTACGAATGCGCGCAGCATCTTCTACGTTAAATCCATTTTCAATATCCACTGGAGCCACTTCATATAGTGTAGCTGCCGTTAAGATATTTCCACGACTAATATTTAAAACATCCACACCGAATTCTTTGGCATCTTTACAGAATTCAATCACTTCTTCAACCGTTAATCCACCTTCCAACATGTCATCATGACAATCTACACGCATGAATAGTGGCATATCTTCTGGCATATTGGCACGAATCGATTTAATACATTCCAATGGGAATTTCTTACGGTTTTCAAAAGAGCCACCCCACTCATCACTTCGATGGTTAATTCCACCTGAAAGCATAGAGTGTGGTAAATAGTTATGTGCACAATGGAATTCTAAACAATCAAATCCAGCTTCTACTGCACGTTTTGCAGCTTGTCCAAACTTATCTATTATATCGAGTAATCTTTCGTTTGTGATAGCTGGCACTGTATATTGTGGACTTAATGGTAAGTCATTGGGCACTAAGATTTGAGCCGTTTGATCTGAAGCTACGGCTAATCCTCCTTGCCATAATTGAATGCAAGTTTTTCCTCCAGCTTCATGCACGGCATCATTTAATTTTTTAAATTCTGGAATGTATTTGTCTTCGGCAATCGACAAGAATCCAAAAGGTGCACTGGCCGCATCAACACTTGTAACTTCAATTGTATTTAATCCATTTCCACCTTTTGCACGAGCCACATGATACGCAATCAGCTTATCTGTAACACTCTTTCCATCTTCACTTTCCGCACTTTCATGTGTTCCCATCGCAGACATGACAACACGATTTCTTAATTCCATACCACGAACCTGTATGGGTTCAAACAATTTGTCAAACATTTGATTCTCCTCCTTTTCGTATGTTTATTTCTTATTTTATTATACTTCAATTGTTAGCGGTTTCACATATACAAAAGAAAAAGAGCTGTCATTCTTTGACAACTCGTACAGTTTCAATACCATAATATCTCATGACTTCAATAGAAGACTCACTAATCACTTCTCCTGGAATCACTGGAAGAATCGCAGGAGGACAAGATACAGTCACACTGGAGCATACTTGTCCTAATGATTTAGATACATCCAATGTTATGCTTGACGAAAATAAAGCTTGACGCACATTCATGGCTTTTTTAGATTGTTCTAATTTTGGTGGTTTATTTATTAAAATAGGTTTTCTTTCAATTCCACATAAACATGTCTCTAATCGTTTTAAGTCATCCTTCGTATTATATGGAGATGGCATTAATACAATATAGTCTGAATCATAGAATTCAGGATAGATATCACATTCCATTAAAAGATTTGCGATTTCATTTCCAGTATAGCCAAACTCTTTCGTTGAAATCGTTATCTTCATGGGTTCACCAGATAATATCGTGTATCCATGTTGAACTAATGTATTTTTCAAAGAGGCAACACTTCGAACACATTCAGACAAAGAGTTTCTAAACGTAGTATCCAACACCTCATTTGCCGCATCTAAAGATGCCATAATCAAATAGGATGGACTTGTAGAAGAAAAGTATTCCATAAAATGTTTTACATCATTTTTCCATACTTGATTCAAAGACTCACTTAAGTGAAGATAAGCTCCTCCTGTAAGTACAGGTAATGTTTTATGGGCCGAATCACAACATAGATCAGCTCCTAAATCAATAGGATGTAAAGACGGTTCGAAAAAACGAAGATATGCACCATGCGCATTATCAATGGCGAGTAGTACATTATGTTTTTTACATACACTAGCTAAAGACTGAATATCCAAAAGATTTCCTAAATAGTCTGGATTTGTCAGATATACAGCCGTTGGGTGACTTTCAATAATTGCCTTTTCTAAATCCTCTGCATGTATCTTACAAGATAAATAATCACTATTTCCATATAACCATTCAATCTCAAAATCCAATAGTGCAGCGGCATGAATAAAACTTCGATGCGCATTTCTTCCTGCAAGAATTTTAGGCTTCTTGCCTTTACTTTTGGCATCTTGGCATAATATCGTGCACATCGTTTGAATGCATAAAGTAGAGCCTTGGGTTGAATAATAGGTTGGACAACCAAATAAAGAGGAAGCATTTTGTTCACTTTCCTTAATGATTCCCTCTGCCGCAAACAATTCATCAGCTCCATAAATTTCTGTAAGATCCATTCCTTCAAAACCAAGAATGCCAGCACCTTTATGGCCTGGCATATGCATTCTTACAGGTGATTTTTCTTGATACGATTTTAGAAAACTAACAATCGGCGTCTTCATGATTATTTTCTTTCATATCACGAATAATGGCTACGGCAAGGGCACACTCTAGTCGTTTACAGAATAGTTCACAACCCTCTTTATATACACCTTTGACAGATCCTGTCGCATGGTATGCATTGGCTGCACATCCTCCAGAACAATAAAGTCTTGCCCAGCAATCTGCACATTCTTTACGTGCATATACGTTACATGATGCAAATTCATCCTGAATCTTTTTGTTTGTGACACCCGTATAAATGTCTCCTAATTTAAAGGCTTCTTCTCCTACAAATTGGTGACAAGGATATAAATCTCCCCATGGTGTTACAGCCATATATTCGGTTCCTGAACCACATCCTGAAATACGTTTATAAATACATGGTCCACCTTTTAAATCAATCATATAGTGATAGAAAGTAAATGGATCTTTCTTCTCATCATATTCCAACATCAACTTCGCTAAATCTTCATATTGTTTTTTCACAACTTCACGATCGGCTTGGGTTAATGCAGCAGGATCATCGGATTTGGCAACAACAGGTTCCATACTTAATTCTCTAAAACCTAAATCTAACATTTGTTGCACATCTTTTAAGAAGTCTGGATTGGCATGAGTAAAAGTACCACGCATATAGTAATTTTTACCTTCACGAGCCTTTACTAACTTTTGGAATTTAGGAACGATTGTATCAAAACTTCCCTTACCAGAATAATCCACACGATAACGGTCATGAACTTCTTTACGTCCATCTAAGCTTAATACAACGTTGCTCATTTCTTTGTTCGCAAATTCGATTACGTCATCATCAATCAACATACCATTTGTCGTTAATGTAAAACGGAAATTCTTTCCAGCATCTTTTTCAATACTGCGAGCATACTCCACCAATTGTTTAACCACATCAAAGTTCATTAGTGGTTCTCCACCAAAGAAATCCACTTCTAAGTTTCTGCGTGTTCCTGAATTTTCCACCAAGAAATCAAGAGCTCGTTTTCCCGTTTCAAAACTCATCAATGCACGATCTCCATGGTATTTTCCTTGGCTGGCAAAACAATACGAGCAATTCAAGTTACAAGTATGGGCAATGTGAAGACATAAAGCTTTAATAACGCCACTTGTCTTTGCCTTTAACTGGCCTGCCATTGGCTCATATGTATCTTCACTAAATAAGCGACCTTGTTCTTTTAATTCTAAGATTTGATCGTAACATTCTTCTAATTCAGATGTTTCAACACTAGGATATTTCTCCTTCATTTCTAAAACCAAGGTGTTTTTATCTTTATCTAAAAATTCAGCAATCATATCATAAGCAATTTCATCTACCACATGAATGCTTCCTGAACAAATATCCAATACAATATTCTGATCAAACATTTTATATTGATGAATCATGTATTTTTCCTCCCTCAAATTTAAAAAATGCTGCCTTAAAGGCGGCATTAAAAATGCCGAATCACTTCGGCATTTCTTAATTACTTACTTTCTTTATTATTTTCGCAAGCTTGGTTAGCGATTCCGCAGCTAGTTTTACAAGCTGATTGGCAAGAAGTTTGGCATTCTCCACATCCACCATTTTTTGCGCTTTCACACAAGTTACGAGTATCTACTGTATTAATATGTTTCATGATTATATACCCCCATATAAATTCTTCTTTATTTTAACACGCCAACAAAAGAATATCAAATTAAAAAGGCATTCCGAAGAATACCTTTATAAACTATTTAGAACTTTCTTCCTTAGTACGGAATACATAACGACTCGTTACTGTAGCGCCTTCTGGAGCACCAGAGTATGAAGCATATTCTTTGTTCATAGCTTTGATTTCATCCATTACACTTTGTAATGTTTCAAGTTCTCCAACACCTAAATCAACCTTTTCTTTTAATTGATCCAATCCTTCAGACTTGAATTGTTCATTACCCTCATACAATTGTTTAGCACCTGAATTCAATGTTTCAAATGCCTTACCTAATGTATCTAATCCATCAGCCATTTCATTAAATGTTCCACTTTGTCCAGCAAGTGTTCCTGTTGCATCTGATAATGCACTAGCACCACCATTTAATGTAGCACTATTTGAAGATAATGTTTTACTTCCTTCAGCTACTTGAGTAATACCTGCTTGAGATTTCTTTTGAAGTTGTGTTAATCCAGCATTTACTTGTTGAACTCCACCTAAGATGGCTTCTGATCCATTAGATAATTGTCCAACAGCACCTTGTAGTTTTGTAACTAATTCTTTGAAGTTTTGAGGATTTGTTTTATCTGGTGTACTTGGATCAGTATATTGGCTCAATAATGCATCCATTTTACTTAATGTATCTTGCGCATCACTTAAATCTTTTTTCAAGCCACCTTCACCATCTTCACCATCTTCACCAACTAAGACAGCATTGGCTTTTCCTAATTTTCCTTTCATCTCTTCCAAATTTTTGCCCAAAACTTGTAAAGTCTTCGTAATTTCACCTGCATCTTTTAGAAGATCACTAGTACTTAAAGATTCTAAATCAGCTTTCAAAGTTAAACTAGAAGCATCAATTGGCTGAATCCATTGATTATTTTCAGGTACAGGAATAGGTTGATTTGTTAATTTGGACTTTGCACTTTCGATAGCAGCTTTTGTTGATTCTCCTAATCCTTCCGTATTTGCTGCTGCATCTAATGCATCATTTGCTTGAGCATAAGCACTAGAAATTTCACCATTAACCGAATTTACTTTATTTGTAATAGATTTATTAATATTTGAAATTTCTTGATTTATATCATTGACTTTATTTGTAATTTCAGTGTTTTTATCTTTAATTTTACTGTTGTTTTCTTCTACATTTGTTTCTAAAGTAGCAACATCTTTACCAACTTGTGTAATTTGGTTTGCTAAAGTTTGATCATTTTGTAAAGCAGTTAATGTATCAGATGCATCTTTAAGACTTTTACTTAAACCGCCTAATTTCGCACTATCATCAGTGATAGTTTTTTGCATACCACCTAAAGTATTCATGGCAGTTTGGATTTGGCTCTGCATAGTATCTAGTTCATTTGGATTTAATGTATTGACTTGTGCTTTTAATTGTTTTAAACCTTCATTTAATTTAGTTGCACCATCCAATAGATTTGTTTTTCCTTGACCTAAGTTACCTGAAACTCCAGTTTGAATTTGAGATACACCTTGAGGAATTCCATATAATTGTTGACTTCCAGCAGCTAAAGTATCCACACCATTTGTATAAGCAGTTAATCCAGTTTGTAAGGCTTTAACACCATCATTTAATTGGATAGCACCTGCAGATAATTGTCTTACTTGATCAGATGAACCTGTTAATGGAGCGGCTTGTTCTTTTAATTGAGTTGTTCCATCATACAATTGTTTAGAACCATCGATCAATTGATTGTCGGCTTCGATTAATTGATCAATTCCATCTGTTAATTCAGATACAGAACCAATGTCACCTAATTCACTTGCCAAATCAATTTCATTTGTCATGCCAACCATGATAGAACCTAAATCAAAATTATTGACATCCGCTTCTACTGTTACATCATCACTGATTCCTAATTGATTGTTTACTTTATCTAAACCAGCAGATCTTAATGTTTCATTCAAGCCTGGAATATTCGCAAACGCCAACATTTCATTTGTTCCATCATTAACAATCTTACCAGATTCACACTTCACATTTGAGAACTTACCAGTACTCATATTCAACATTCCACCAGCTAAATAACTAGGGTGAATTACGATAGATTTGCCATTGATATTTTTAACTTCTGAATAGTTATTTGTGAAAGAAATCATTAATTTCAAATGACCAGACTTACCTTCCATATCTTTTGCAGACATTTCTTGGCCATCTAATTCATAACGAATTTTAACAGACACTGGAAGTTGTTTTGTGGCTGTTCCTTCATAATACACATCATTACCGTTCGCATTCCATGTATATGTATTTCCGTCTTTTGAAGGTTTTTCATTTGATTTAATGTTCTTAACATCTGTTAAGTTTAAAGTTTCTTTAATATTATTAATTCCATCCTCATCATGTAACCAGCTAGATACGATTGTATCGCTGATGGAACCATCTGAGTTTAATACAGAATAAACAGTTTCTGTTTTTTCTGTAGGATTTTCATCATTATTTTGCGCAAATACAGTCACAGGCATCATACTTCCTGCCATAACTGCACTCAACACTACACTACCAACTACTTTTACTGTATGACTTAAATTCATATTTATTCTCCTTTCGCTTCCATGTTTGATTCTGGCCAATTCTTTGTCGTCTTTTCAATGAACTTGTGGCAGAAAATCAACAATGAAGGCAATACTAATAAGATACTTACGACTGAAATTAATGCACCACGTGCTAATAAGATAACTAATGATTTAATTAAATCCATCTTAGCTACAAAGCTTACACCGATACATGCGGCAAAGAATGAGAATCCACTTGTCATAATTGACACACTCGATTTTTCCATCGCAATCAAAGCCGCTTCCTTAACCTTCTTACCATGCGATAATTCTTCTTTAAAACGCGTTGTCATTAAGATGGCATAGTCTACTGTGGCACCCAATTGAATAGTTCCGATAACCATACTTGCGATAAATGGAAGTGTAGTTCCTGTAAAGAATGGAATACCCATATTGATTGTGATCGCAAATTCAATTGTTAGTACTAAAATGACTGGAAGTGCAAATGATTTAAATGTTAAGGCAACAATGATAAAGATCATAATGACAGATAATACGTTAACCATCGCAAAGTCTGTATTTGTTGTTGTAATCAAATCACGTGTCATACTTCCTTCTCCACCAATCATACCCTTCTTATCATATTTATGAATGATGGTATCCATTTTATCTAACTGTGTATTTAATTCATCGGTTGCAGCTTTATAATCACTGTTCACAACAATTAATTTCTTTCCACCATTTTGGAAAATATCCTTTACTACACTTGGAGTAAAGTTGGATGCAAGTCCTGGACCCACAAACTCTTCATACGCTAATACGTTATGAATTCCTTTTAAATCTTTGATTTCAGAACACATATTCTGAATTTCATTCGTTGTTAATTTATCATCCACTAAAACGAAATGCGTTGTTGTCATATCAAATTTATCTTTTAACTGATTTGTACCAATGATACTTGCAAAATCACCTGGCATACCAGAAATCAAATCATAATAGATATTTGTATGTGCCTGACCATATCCAAATGGAATGAAAATCAATACGAAGGCAACAAGAATTTTCTTATAATGTCTAATGACAAAACGAGGAACTCTATGTAACTCATTCAAAATTGTTTTATGTTTGTACTTTTCAATCGTCTTATCAAAGAACATCAACAAGCTTGGCAAAATGAAGATGGTTGATAATACACCAAGAACTACACCTTTCGCCATGACAATACCAATATCTCTACCTAGTGTTAACTGCATTACACACAAGGCAACGAAACCAGCAATTGTTGTGATTGAACTTGAAGTAATTGAAGTAAACGTAGCTTTGATGGCCTTAGCCATAGCCTCTTCATTTGGAAGTTTTTGTTTTTCTTCTTGATATCTATGTAATAAGAAAATGGAATAATCCAATGTTACAGCTAACTGTAATACAACGGCCAAAGCCTTTGTGATATAACTAATTTCACCCAAGAATACGTTTGTACCAAAGTTATAAACGATTGGGAAAATCATTCCTAACATAAATACAACTGGAGCAATCGTACTCTCTAATCCTAAGAACAATACGATCATACATAATACAACCGCAATACCTGCATAGATTGGCGTATCGTGTTCTGTTTGATCTTTAGTATCTTCACTGATGGCTGACATACCACCTAAGTAACAATCATCTTTTGTATATTTTTTTATTTTACTAATCGCATTCATTGTACGCATTGACGATGTTGGCTCTTTAAATGTAACAATCATCATTGTACTGTCACCAGAATATAGCATATCCTGAATGCTTTCTGGAATTGCCTGTTTTGGAACAGAGATATCTAATACATCATCTCTCCAAATACATTTTTCAACTCCATCAATTTTATTGATCTCTTCCTTAATTTTTGCGGCCTCTTGATCCGTCTTGTTGTTGACAACCAAGAAGTCTACACTCGATAAGTTAAAATCATCTCCAAGAATCTTTTGTGTTTTCATAGATTCTGAAGTTGAAGGTAAATAAGATAATAAATCGTAATTAATATTTGTATTGAAATAACCAATTGCACTTGGAATCAAAAGAACAATGGCCACAGCCAAAATCATATTACGATATTTAACTATCCATTTTGACATCTTATCCATATCGAATCACCTTTTTTCTATCCTTTCCTTTACTACGTGAAGAGTATAGTACCAAACTGACCGCTAGTCAATATTTTTGCTTTATTTTTTTAAAATTCCCAATATACAATTGTTTTAATATGTTCAATCGGTCATTTTTATTTGTATTTTCTAAATTATTGTTTATAATAAGGATGGTGATACGCATGAAAAGTAAGATAATCGAAAACAAGAAAGTAAAAGAAAACAACCTCTTACAGGCTGCCTTTAATCTATTCACAAAAGAAGACATCACAAATGTCTCTGTTAATGATATTGTAAAAAACGCGGGAGTCGCAAAAGGAACATTCTATCTTTATTTCAAAGATAAATACCAAATACGCGATATTCTAATTCAAAAAGAAGCACATCGCCTATTTGAAGAAGCCCACAAACAATTAGAAAAGAATGATATTCGTAATTTTGAAGACTCAGTTATCTTCTTGATTAATCAAGTATTGATTCGACTAGAAAACAATCCATTGATTTTAAAATTCGTTGAAAGAAACCTATCTTGGGGCGTGTTCCATGCTCAGTTAAATACGGCTATTGATAATGATAGTTTCAATCTTATAAAAGAGTTTAACGAAATCGCAACCGCAAATGGATATGAATTCGAAAATTCAGAAGTCATACTCTATCTTATAGTTGAACTTACAGGAAGTACTTGCTACAACAGTATTCTTCACAGTCAACCCCTTCCTATCGAAGAATATAAACCCATTCTTTTCGATTCCATTCGAGCTATTCTTTCCCAAGGAAAGAAAAAAAGCTAGGACAAGCCTAGCGCACAATAATATAAATCATATAAATGACATATA
>OCPT01000765.1_pt1 | contig 22228 bp, 22 predicted proteins | sample 1538741 | NCBI WGS metagenome assembly OCPT01 (sample SAMN04571723, study PRJEB22368) | human gut metagenome | biome: human gut; material: stool | host: Homo sapiens | place: Luxembourg | collected 2012-12-06 | reverse complement strand
CGTAGAACAGGGAATTAAACAAGATTTATAGTTATTTATAGATTTTTGGCAACGGTGATTAACATGTGGTTTAAGAAATTATATGTAGGAACTATAGATTTATTATCAGCTATTGTGGAAAAGATAGCTAAATGCAATTTAGCATGTAAAATTTATAAAGCAGTCTTTCAATTAGGAGTTTTTCCAAAGCCTAAGAACTTTAATGAGATAGTTAGTAATTTAGTAATAGAGAAAGATATAATTTATGAATCATCAATTTTAGAGGGGAATAAGTTAGATGTATATTATCCTAAGAATCTTAATAAAAAGGCGCCAATATTAATGTGGATACATGGTGGGGGATATATAGCTAATAGTAAGGAGACTGTTAAGAATTATATGATGACTTTGGCTAATAAAGGCTTTGTTGTGTTTAATATAGATTATGCCTTAGCACCAAAGTATAAATATCCAAGTCAAATAGTTCAATGTAATGAAGCTTTAAAATATGTCTTTGAAAATGCAGAAAAGTTTAATGGGGATAGAGAGAATATTTTTATTGGAGGAGATTCTGCTGGGGCTCAAATGGCTAGTCAGTTAGCTGCAATTATAAGCAATGAGGAACTATCTAATAAAATGAATTTAAAACCAAGTATAACAAATAAGTTTTTAAGGGGAGTAATATTATTTTGTGGATTATATAATATGGATTCTTTAAGGGAAACTAAATTTCCAGGTATAAAAACTTATATGGAAGCATTAACTGGAGAGAGTGATTTTGAAAATTATGAAAGAATAGATGAATTATCTACTATTAAATATATAACTCCTAACTATCCAAGTACTTTTATAACGGTTGGAGATATTGATCCTTTTATAGATCAAGGAAAAGAGTTAGCATCTTCTTTAAGAGCTTTAGGAGTAAATGTTGTTTCAAGATTTTTTGAAAATAAAGGCCTTTGGCATGAATATCAATTCAAATTTTCAATTCCAGAATCAAGGGAAACTTTTAAAAGTATAATTAAATTTTTAAATGATAATAGTAAAAGTAGTAACTGATTTTAATTTTAAAATAGAATTAAAATTCACTTAGAACATGGATAAAAATGGAGGCTTATCTTGTTAGCACATATCATGCTTTAAGGTAAGCCTCTTTTTATTATATAAATACTAAAAGATAATTTTATTGAAAGTTACTTTTATGTTTATTTAAGTATCATATTAGAAATAACTAATTTATATAGTAGGTTATACTATAGCTTAGTATCTTTAGTTTCCAGAACTTTCGTAAGATGAAATTCCTTTAAGCCATATTCTGTATGATACAACTATTGATAAAATACCTACTATTAAAGTAAGTATAACTCCCATGAAGAAGCTTTCCTTACCAAGTAGATATGTTCCAGGGTAGTATCCTGTAAAAGCAAAGGGAATTATAAAGGTTAATAAGAATTTTATAGTACCAGGGTAAATACTTATAGGATACTTAGAAAAATCACTTAATCCATAGGCCATTTGAACATGTCTAAAGCTTGTCTTAGTCCAAAAGGCTATGGAGGCTGTAGCAAGCTTAACTCCTGTATAGATTAAGGTTCCTCCAATAACAGCAATTATAAAGCCTATAATCCAAAGGTGAGTAATATTTACACTAAGCTTTATTGCAGAATAAACCACAAGAATAAATCCAACTACAAGTTCTCCAAAACCATCAGGTTGAAATCTTTCAGCTATTACTTGAAATAGTGGATTTAAAGGCCTTAATAAATATCTATCAAACTCTCCACGAACTATGCTTCTACCAGAAAAAATCCACAAATAATCAGTAAATATGTGATCAATTCCCCTTGGAATTTGAGAAAATCCATATATAAAGATTATTTCGTAAAAACTCCATCCAGAAAGAGTGGGTACATTATTAAATATAAGAGAAATAAAAATTATAGAGGTAGCTTGAACTAGAAAAAATCCTAAAATACCATATATAAAATCCTCTTTGTATTCAAGCAATGTCTTTAGGTATTGCTTCAAAAATTGCACATATATTCTAGCATATCTTTTCATAATTCTAACCTCCTTGAATAGTTAATTTATCAATTACTTTATTCCACATAATTTTAGATAATACCATAAGAATTACTACCCATATAAGTTGTAATCCAAGGGATTTAGCTATTTGAGCGCAACTTAATTTATTAAGATAAATCATAGCTGGAGTATATATAATTGAACTAAAAGGCAAAAAGTTAAATAACTTTTGAACTATTTCAGGGAAGAATGTAAGGGGGATCATTGCCCCTGAAACAAGCATTATAATAGCTCTAGCAATTTGACTTATTCCCCATATGTTATAAAACTTAAAGGAGAGTAGTCCAAAAATATAAGAGTAATAAATATTTATTAAACATCCTAAAATAATACTAATTAAAAAGATTAATATTGAAGCTAAGTTAATATTTATTCCATTTAATATTGCGTATGTGCTAATTAAAATTGCACCAGGTAAAAATAGTGTTAAAAAGAAAAATATAAAGTTTCCTATACCTATAAATATTATTCTAAGTCTATAATTTATAGGCTTAATCAGGTTTGTAGAAATTGATCCATCTCTAACTTCAAAGGATATCTCTTGGCTTATATCATTACTGGTAACGATTCCGATTAAAAGTGTAATCATAACATAAGTAAGCATTTCCTTTAGGGTAAATCCATTCATAATTCCTTCTTGAGAGCTACTGTAAATAGCTATCCAAAGAAAATAAGTAACACTTATCATAATTAATTGTCCTATTAGCCCCATAAGTAGATTGGCTTTATAAGATGAAAGAGCTTTAAAAGTACCCTTAGCAAAGGAACTATAAACTCGTATTGTTTTAAAGAAATCCATAGCTACACCTCATTTCTATAGATTTTCTTAATAATATCTTCAATGCTACTTTCTTTTAATAAGAAATCTAAAACATCAACTCTTTCAATAACCTTTGAAATAATTTTAGAAGATGTTATTTTATTTTTGTTAAAGGTTATAATAAGCTTTCCAGATTCAATATATTCACTTAAATCATCACTAGAGAAGGTTTCGATAGGTATATTACTTTCAGATTTTAAAATTTCCTTAATGTTTAGTAAGGTTTTAAAATCTTTTTTACTTTGAATTTCTAAAGTCGTCATATAACCATATTTTTTCTTAATGTCATCTAAGCTTCCATCATATATCTTAGTACCTTTATCTATGATAATTATTCTTTTACATAATTCCTCAATATCACTTAAATCGTGAGTAGTTAGTATGACAGTTGTTCCGAATTCTTTATTTATTTCTTTTATGGCTGTCCTTACTTTTTCTTTTACAACTACATCAAGTCCAATGGTAGGCTCGTCTAGATATAGTATTTTAGGATTATGGATCAAAGAGGCAGCTAAATCTCCTCTCATCCTTTGTCCAAGAGAAAGAGTTCTAACAGGTCTTGTCATGAATTCTTCTAAATCTAAAACCTTATTTAAAAATTTCATGTTTTTTTCATATACTTCATCTGGAATAGAGTAAATGTCTTTTAATATTGTAAATGTCTCAGATAGAGCTAAGTCCCACCAAAGTTGAGTTCTTTGACCAAAAACAACACCAATATCTTTAGCATTTTTTTCTCTTTCCTTATAGGGAACTCGTCCATTTACTAACACCTGACCAGAGGATGGGGTTAGTATTCCCGTCATCATTTTAATGGTTGTGGATTTACCAGCCCCATTAGAGCCTATATAACCTACGATTTCTCCGCTTTTAATTTCAAAGGAAATATTTGATACTGCTGTTTTTGAATCAAACTCACTAGAAAAAAGAGATTTAAAGGCTCCTTTAAGCCCACTTTCTTTTTTACGAATCTTAAATTCCTTAGTTAAATTTTTAACTTTTATCAAAAAAACACCTCCTAAAAATTTCTCAATAATTTCCCTTAGCATATTGATTAAAAGCAAAATATTTTTCTTTTGAATACGATTAACCAATAGTACTTATTATATTTTAGTTCTTTTTCAATAAAATTACAATTGGAATTTAAAGAGATTTAAATAGAAATACACTATGATTTAGATATTGTATTTTTAATTATATACCTGAGTAAATAGATAAGAATTATGGTATAATAAATAAAATAATAATATCTTAATAATTAGAAAATAATAATATTACATAAAAATAATAAATCAACATGAATAGGAGGATATAATAATGAAATTGAATAGAAAAGATATTATAGATATTTTTAATTTTAGATTTGCTACAAAGGAATTTACAGGGGAAATAATACCTAAAGAAGACATGGAGATGATTGCAGAAACAGCTAGATTATCTCCAAGTTCATTTGGATTAGAGCCTTGGAAGTTTCTTATTGTAGAAAATAAAGAATTAATTAAAGAAATTTCAGAAGTATCTTGGGGATTTCAAAGACAAGCTTCAACAACAAGTCATATTGTAATTGCTTTAACAAAGGCAGGAAGTGAAGTTAAATATGATTCAGATTATATTAGAAATCTTTGGATTAATACAAAAGGAGTTTCAGAAGAATTTTTTGAAGGAATAAAAGATGTATTAAAGAACTTCCAAGTTGGAAAGTTAGAAGCTGATGAAACAAATGAAAAATTACTTGAATGGTCAAAAAGACAAACTTATATAGCATTAGGGAATATGATGACAGCAGCGGCTATGAGAGAAATAGATTCATGTGCTATTGAGGGATTTGATAAAGAAAAGGTAGAAGAAATATTAGCTAAAAAAGGGCTTTTAGATAAAGAAAAATATGAATTAACATATTTAATAGCATTTGGATATAGAAAAGAGAATCCTAATAGAAAGAAATCAAGGCTTCCAAAAAGTGAAGTAATTCAATGGGTAGAATAAAGTATATAATTTTCTAAATTAAAATGAGCTGTATCAATATATAACAATAAAAGATATTTTGATACATGCTCTTTTTTTATGAAATAAATTTTCAAAAACAAAAATTATAGAAATAAAAATAAGTTAAAATAAATTAAAATATAAATTTAAGATATTTTTTAAAAAAATATATAACCATAAAATAGAAAAATATTTTCAAATAGTCTTGAAATTTCCATAGAAAATGATTACAATAAAGTAAAGAAGAAAATAATTTTCGGAAAAAAGGTGATAAAATGTTAGATGTGGTAAAAGGAAATTTAATAGTTTCTTGCCAAGCTTTATCAGATGAACCTTTGCATAGTTCTTTTATTATGGGAAGGATGGCTATAGCAGCTAAGCAAGGTGGAGCAGCGGCTATAAGAGCACAAGGCATTGATGATATTAATGAAATAAAAGAAGTTACTAAACTTCCTATCATTGGAATAATAAAAAGAAATTACGATGATTCAGAAATTTATATAACTCCAACTATGAAGGAAGTGGACGAGCTTTTAAAAACAGATTGTGAAATGATAGCATTAGATGCTACAAAGAGAAAAAGACCTAATGGTGAAAATGTAAAGGATTTAGTTGATGCTATTCACGCAAAAGGAAGATTAGCAATGGCTGATATATCAACTTTAGAAGAAGGTATTGAAGCAGAAAAGTTAGGATTTGATTGTGTATCCACAACACTTTCAGGATATACACCATATTCTAAGCAAAGTAACAGTGTTGACTTTGAACTTTTAGAAGAGTTAGTAAAAATGGTAAAAATTCCAGTTATTTGTGAGGGAAGAATAAACACTCCAGAAGAACTAAAGAAAGCACTTGATTTAGGTGCATATTCAGCAGTGGTTGGAGGGGCTATAACAAGACCACAACAAATAACTAAGAGATTTACTGATATTTTAAAATAAATCAAATATTTAAAGGATTTTGGGAGGAGAAAAACAATGAAAGGTATTTATTCAGCATTATTAGTTTCATTTGATAAGGATGGAAACATCAATGAGAAAGGTTTAAGAGAAATAATTAGACACAATATTGATGTATGTAAAATAGACGGGCTTTATGTAGGAGGAAGTACTGGAGAAAACTTCATGCTTTCAACTGATGAAAAGAAAAGAATATTTGAAATTGCTATGGACGAATCAAAAGGACAAGTTAAATTAATAGCTCAAGTAGGATCAGTTAATTTAAAAGAAGCTGTAGAGTTAGCTAAATTTACTACAGATTTAGGATATGATGCAATTTCAGCAGTTACACCATTCTACTATAAATTCGATTTTAGTGAAATAAAACATTACTATGAAACAATAATAAATTCTGTTGACAATAAACTTATAATTTACTCAATTCCTTTCTTAACAGGAGTAAATATGTCAATAGAGCAATTTGCCGAGCTTTTTGAAAACGATAAGATTATTGGTGTTAAATTCACAGCAGCAGACTTCTACTTATTAGAACGTATGAGAAAAGCATTCCCAGATAAATTAATATTTGCTGGATTCGATGAAATGATGTTACCAGCTACAGTACTTGGTGTTGATGGAGCTATAGGATCAACATTTAACGTAAATGGTATTAGAGCAAGACAAATCTTTGAAGCTGCTCAAAAAGGTGACATTGAAACTGCTTTAGAAGTTCAACATGTAACTAATGATTTAATAACTGATATCTTAAATAATGGTCTTTACCAAACAATAAAATTAATTCTTCAAGAGCAAGGTGTTGATGCTGGATATTGTAGACAACCTATGAAAGAAGCTACTGAAGAAATGATTGCAAAAGCTAAGGAAATTAATAAAAAATACTTCTAATAATGAAAAATTTTAAAGTATAGTGAGTTTTTAAGAGAGAGGAAATAGTAGGCTAACTTAAAAAGTTAGCCTACATAAAAATTTAAGAGGGGAGAATTGGTATGCAAGGGTTTACGAAGTTTGATTTAGTTGTACTAGTTGTTTATTTAGGAGCTGTTCTTTACGCAGGGTTAAAGTTCTCTAAGAAGGAAATGAAAGGTAAAGAGTTCTTTAGAGGTGACGGAACTATACCTTGGTGGGTTACTTCAGTTTCTATATTTGCAACTTTATTAAGTCCAATTTCATTCTTATCACTAGCTGGTAACTCTTATAAGGGAACTTGGATAATGTGGTTTGCTCAACTTGGTATGTTTGTAGCAGTACCTCTTACAATAAGATATTTCTTACCAGTTTATAGTAGACTAGATATAGATACAGCTTACGAATATCTAGAAATAAGATATAAAGATAAAGGGCTTAGAATTCTAGGAGCTATAATGTTCATTATTTATCAAATAGGACGTATGGCAATCATAATGTATTTACCATCAATGGTATTATCAAATCTTACAGGAATAAATGTTTATTTACTTATAGTAGCAATGGGCGTAATAGCAATAATTTACTCATACACAGGTGGATTAAAGTCAGTTTTATGGACAGACTTTATTCAAGGTTGTGTACTTATAGCAGGTATTATTTTTTCATTAATATTCTTAATTTCAACAATCAATGGTGGATTTGGAGCTATTATGCACGAATTAACTGAAGGTGGAAAATTCTTAGCTTCAAAAGAACCAATATTCAATGCAAATATATTTAAAACAAGTGTATTCCTATTAATAGTTGGAGGAGGATTAAATACTTTCTCATCATATATTTCAAGCCAGGATATAGTGCAAAGGTTTACTACTACTACAGATATAAAACAATTAAAGAAAATGACTTATGGTAACTTAGTATTATCATTATTTGTAGCAACTGTATTCTATTTAATAGGAACAGCTTTATATGTTTTCTATAATCAAAATCCACAGTTATTACAAACTGCTCAACAAGACCAAATTTTTGCATCATATATAGCATTCCAATTGCCAGTTGGTATAACAGGTATAGTTTTAGCAGCTATATATGCGGCAGCTCAATCAACACTTTCAACTGGATTAAACTCAGTTGCAACAAGCTGGACTTTAGATATTCAAAACTTTATAACAAAAGATATGTCAATGGAAAAGCAAACAAAAGTTGCTCAATATATATCATTAGGTGTTGGTATAGCTTCAATAATTATGGCGGTAATCCTTGCAAATGGTGGAGTAAACTCAGCTTACGAATGGTTTAACGGATTTATGGGACTTGTTCTTGGAGTTTTAGCAGGAATTTTCGTATTAGGAATATTCTTTAAAAAAGCTACGAAAGCAGGTGCATATGCTGGATTTATAGCATCAGCTATAGCTGTTATAGTATGTAAATATGGTGGATTTGATGTAAGTATCTGGTCATACTCAATCATATCAATAGGTGTTTCAGTTATAGTTGGAATGATAGTTTCACTAATGACTCAATCTCAATTAGCTGATAAAAAGACTTTAAATGAAGCAACAATTTACTACAATGAAAATGAAATAGTTAATAATTAATGTAAATAAAAATAATGACCAATTAGAGTAAGTGTTGATCTTTAGATAGTTAAAGATCAGCACTACTTTAAAATTGGATATTTTAGAGGTGAATCAAATGATATTTGGTAATTTAATAAATTTAGAAAGTTACAATTATTTACCCGAACTTGTTAAAGAAGCTTTGATCCATGCAAAAAATAATAATGTAATAGAGTTTGAACCAGGTACTCATGAAATAAAAGGTGAAGAGTTATTCTTTAATAGAGTTAATTACACTACAAAAAATAAAGAAGATCGTTTTTGGGAAGGTCACAAGAAATATATAGATGTTCATGTTGTTTTTAGTGGAAGAGAAAGAATAGATATTAACTTTAAAGAAAATTTAAAGTTTAAAGAGTTTGTTGAAAAAGATGACTTCTTATCCTTTGATGGCAAAGAAAATTCTACAGTTGTTTTAGAAGAGGGAGATTTCCTTATTTGTTATCCAGAAGATATACACATGACTTGTTTAAAGGCTGATAATGAGCCTTCAGATGTAAAGAAAGCTATTTATAAAGTAATTTTATAGTATTTTATTTTATGAGGTTGTATCAAAGCTTAAAGTAATAAACCGAGGAACTAGAATTATTTAGGTTTGTAATTTTTATTTTAAGTTATCTTTGGTGCAACCTTTATTGTTTATAATAGACTTAGAGAATAATAATTTTATTAGAGGTGATATGTATGGGTTTATTTGCAGTTATAGATATAGGTGGAACTAGTATAAAATACGGAGTTATAAATGAAGATGGAACATTATTAGAGACTAATGATAGAGACACTGAAGCGTATAAAGGTGGACTTAGTATAATAGACAAAGTTAAAGATATAATTCATGAGATTAAGATTAATAATGACATAAGAGGAATATGTGTATCAACAGCAGGGATGGTATGTCCTAAGGAAGGAAAAATTGTTTATGCTGGTCCAACAATACCTAATTATACTGGTGTTGAAGTTAAGAAAATATTAGAAGAAGAGTTTAATTTGCCTTGCTTTGTGGAAAATGACGTAAACTGTGCAGCCTTAGGAGAATTCTTTGGGGGTGCTGGTAAAGGTACTCATTCAATGGCTTGTTTGACTATAGGAACAGGTATTGGAGGAGCTTTAATAATAGATGGTAAAGTACTACATGGTTTTAGCAATTCAGCTGGAGAAATTGGATATATGATGGTTAATGGAGAGCATATTCAAGATATTGCATCAGCAAGTGCTTTAGTTAAAAATGTAGCACTTAGAAAAGGCGTTGAACCTAGTAGTATAGATGGAAGATATGTATTAGATAACTATGAAAATGGTGATCTAATATGCAAGGAGGAAGTTGAAAAATTAGCTGATAATCTAGCTTTAGGAATTTCAAATATTGTTTATTTAATAAATCCTGAAGTGGTAGTTTTAGGTGGAGGAATAATGGCTAGAGAAGAGGTATTTAGACCTTTAATAGAAAATAGCTTAAGAAAATACTTAATAGAATCAGTTTATAATAATACTAAAATAGCCTTTGCCAAGCTTAAAAATACTGCAGGAATGAAGGGCGCTTATTATAACTTTAAAGAGAATTTTAATAAGTAGTTATCTTTTGTAATTTTACTTGAAATTAAGGACAATAATATAATTTATATAAATTATGGAGCTTATATGACAAGAATGATATACTTAAAATATTATATTTGACTTAGTTTTAGAGTGTTTTAAATTATTTATAAGTATTTAATATAGCCATAGAATTGAGTCAAAATATTCAAACAGTAAGAGGTACTTTATGGGAATATTAGAACAATTAGAAAATCCAAAGTTTAAAGCAACTAAGTCAGAAAAGACATTAATTGAATATATAAAGTCAGATTTAGACAATATTATATACAAATCAATATCTATAATAGCTAAGGAATCAGGAGTAGGAGAAGCTACCATAACAAGGTTTACTAAGAAGTTAGGCTTTAATGGATTCCAAGACTTTAAAGTTACTTTGGCAAAGGAGATTTCAAATAAAAAGAATACAAGCATTATAAACTTGCATGTTCATAGGGATGAGAGTGTAACAGAAACTGCAAATAAGATGTTAAAATCATCTATTAATATATTAGAGCAAACAGTTAAGCAGATTGATTTAGATTTAATGTGCAAATGCAGAGATTTAATAATGAATGCTAAGAGAGTTTATTTCATAGGTATAGGTTATTCAGGAATAGCTGCCACAGATATAAACTATAAATTCATGAGAATTGGATTTACAACAGTACCAGTAACTGATAGCCATACAATGGTTATTATGTCATCTATAACAAATGATGATGATGTAATAGTTGCTATCTCAAACTCAGGCACTACTAAAGAAGTAATAAAAACTGTAAAACAAGCTAAAGAAAATGGTACAAAGATAATAACTTTAACAGAAGATAGTGATAATCCATTAAGAAAGTTATCTGATTATGAATTGACATATAAATCAGCTGAGACAATTTTTGAGACAGGATCAATATCATCAAAAATTCCACAAATATTTTTATTAGATTTATTATATACAGAGGTAATTAAAGAAATGTTTAGTGAGGCTGTTGAAAAGAAAATCAAGACCACTAGTGCAATTCTTAATGATTAAAATTGTATATTATTAAAGAGTTAAGATAAGCTTGTAAGAGAGCTAGTTTATTAGTAATATCTATATTTTATAAGATATACAAGATTTTTTATTTAAAGTTAAATAAAAAGTTTTAGTTTTATATTAATTAAAGTTAATTTAATAAAAAATAAGAATAAAAATAGGTCACAGTAATAAAGCTGTGACCTATTTTACTTTGTTCTTTTAGATAACACTATATCAAAACAAGTTATTCCAAAAGCAAAGCCTAATGAGGAAGGTAACATTTTACTTAATTTTAAGTCTGGCAATGGTAATAAAAAATCACCAACTAAATTAAGCATCATGATGCCTATAAAAAACATTAAGAATTTAACTCCTTCTTTTTTTACTTCTTCAAAAGTAAAGTGCTTAACTGTAAATAGGACTCTTATTAATATGTATAAAGGAATAAGTATTGCAAATATGGCGTAAGCTGTAACAAAATTAAGAACTGCATTGCTTGGAATATCCCTATATATTATGAAGAGTGTAACTATAGTCATAAAAATAAATAAGGAGTAAATGATTCCATCTAAAGTACGTACATTTCCTTTTTTCAATTTAATCCCCCCTGTTGTAATCTTTCCTATAATATGATTATACACAAAATTTTAACAATTAAATAGTTTAAGTGGATTACATGTGAGTTACAAAGACATTAAATTTACCTAAAATCTTTCTAAAGAAAAAATAAAGATACTAATTACTTTTGTTAAAAATTTTATTTATTAACATAAGAAGTAAATAAAATACATGTACTATTTGTTGGGAAACAATTACAATTTAGTTATAATATGAAAATAACTTTATGGGGGAAGGTTTATGAATAAGAACATTAGAAAGATTATTACATCTACAGTATTGGCAGCTATGACAATTAGTGTTTTGCCATCAAATTTAGTTGTTTTTGCAACAGATGGTATTACAGAAAACTTTAATGTATACACAAATACATAATTAGGTTTATTATCTTTAGCTAAAGAAGATGTAACTAAGTTGATACCTATAGATGACTTAAGCTTAAATCATGGAGAATATATTGGGGTTAAATTAAATCGTATTAAAGATTTAAGTCATATTAATCTTGAAATTTCAAATGACACAGGCTTAAAACTTCAAAGCTCTATGAATGGTGTTGAGTGGACTGAGATAACAGATAAAAATACATTAGAAGACGGTAGATATGTAAGGCTAATTAATATAAGTAATGAAGCTGTTAATTTTAATTTAACTAAGTTTGAAGTTAATTCAAATGAAGTTTATGAACCATCATTAGTAGATGCTTATGTTGGAGATGATGGAGCTAAAAAAGCTGTAGATGGAGATTTAAAAACAAGAGTTAAATTCCTAGGTGCACCTAGTACAGGTGATACTATAGTCTATGATTTAGGACAAGAAATTCTTGTGGATAATTTAAAATATGTTGTATTAGATACTGAAGTTGACCATGTAAGAGATGGTAAAATTCAATTATCTTTAGATGGAGAAACTTGGACAGATGCTATTACAATTGGAGATGGAGTAGAAAATGGAGTAGACGACATGTTCTCTACACCATTAAAAAATGGATATAAACATGGAAACCAATCAGGTGGAATAGTTCCAATAGATAGTGCTTATGTGGAAGGAGATAATTTAAATCAAAAGGCTAGATATGTAAGAATATTATTTACTGCACCATATAGACATCGTTGGACAGTTATAAATGAACTTATGATAAACAATGGAGAATATATATCTACAGTAAATGATCCAACTTATATTTCAAATCCAATTGAGGAAAGAGGCTTTGCCCCAAGTAATTTAAGAGATGGAAATTTAACAACTTCATATAAGCATAATACTAATAATGGTGAGATTTCTGAAGGAAGTATAACTTATCGTTTATCAGAAAAAACAGATGTTAGAAAGGTTACAATAGTTCAAAGTGGAAGTTCAATTTCAAATGCTAAGGTTATGGCTAGAGTTGGTGATGGTAGTGAAAATGTAACTGATAAATGGGTTCAATTAGGAACATTAAGCAATAGTTTAAATGAGTTTATCAATCGTGATTACAATAATATCTATGAGATAAAAATTGAATGGACAGATGTTGCACCAAATATTTATGAAATAATAACTTTAAACCAAGAGTTTGAATTCCCAGTAAATGATTCTTTAAAGGCAAAATATGATGAGCTTATAAATTTAAGTGTAGATGAATACACTTTAAGTAGCTTTGAAACTTTAAAAGAAGCATTAAATGAAGCTAAGAGTATTTTAGATGATTCTAACTCATCTCAAAAGAAAATAGACAAGGCTTTAGAAAATCTAAATAAGGCAGAAGAAGGATTAGCTTTAAGGGCAACTGACTTTGAAGATTTCAATAAAGTTTTAACTTTAGGAAACTCTTTATTTGAAGAAGAATATACAGCTGAGTCATGGGATTTATTTAGTGAAGTCTTAGAAGTTGCTAATGAAGCTAACAAAAATAAAGCTGATTACACTCAAAATCAAATAAATCAAATAGTAAGTGATTTAGATGCTTCAATAAAAGCTTTAGTAAAGGAAATACCAGAGGTTGATAAAACAAATTTAGGTGAATTAATAAATCAAGGTAAATCTTTATTAGAGGAATCTGTAGAAGGATTTAATGTTGGTGAATACCATAAAGGTGCTAAGGATGGATTAACAGTTGAAATTAATAAGGCTGAAGAAGTATTTAACAAGGAAGATGCTACTGAAGAGGAAATAAATTTAGCTAAGGAATCTTTAGAGGGTGCAGTAGCAAGATTTAATTCTTTATTAATAGAAGAAAGTACAGGAGACTTTAATGGTAATGGAAAGATTGATATAGGAGACTTAGCAATGATATCTAAAAACATTAGAAGTACTACTAACACTTCTCTTGACTTAAATAAAGATGGCTCTATTGATGAATATGAGATAAGCTTTATAAATCATAGAATACTAAATTAAGATAATTTAATAATGATAAATTAGATTTATAATTTTTTAGGAATCATAAAGATGTTTAAAATCAAATTTAAAATACTAAAAATTTTAAAGAATAGTATTTTAAAATGATTATTTGTATCTAATATGATTCCTTTTAATTTAAAACAGAATTTAAAAAAATTTTTTGAATATTATTAGAATCAGATTAATTTAAGATAAGTTTTAAGATTAAATTTATATAATAAACATATAAGTTTTTTAATAATTAATCTTTTATAATAATATATGAACAGGAATTATATGTTTAAAAATTACCGAAAGTCTTATATAGAGTATATTTTCTAAAGAAATCTATAAAGTTTAATTGTAAATGCAATGCATATGCTATATAATGTTAAAGTATTATAAAATTATATATTTAGAAATAGGTTAAATAGTTAAATTTATAACTATATATTAAAAGGGAAGTTGGGTTTAAATCCCACGCGGTCCCGCCGCTGTAATAGAGGAGCTTTTTGTACTTTAAGCCACTGGAATATAATATTTTGGGAAGGCTACAAAAAAGTGATGATACTTGAGCCAGAAGACCTGCCTATTTTTAAAACATCAGGATCCTACGGGGAATAGGAGGTGTTGTGCTTTGGTAAGTTATATTTTTTTAGAATTTTTATAACCTCTAGACGCAATGTCTAGGGGTTTTTTATTTTCTAAGACTAAAGTTCTGATTTAACTAGAAATTAAAGTTATTCATATTTAGATTAAGTGTTATAAAGGAAAATATTTTTAGTACATATTGTTTTATTTGATGCGGAAATAGTTAAATCAAATTTTATCTTAAAATAAAAAGATGATAAATGGGAGTACAAAATAAAAATATAATTTAAGGAGTAGAATTGTTATGTCAAAAAAGAATCAAGTATTTATAGGGTTTTTATTAATGTTCTTATTAATACCAAGAAGTGTTTCAGCTATGCATATCATGGAAGGATTTTTGCAACCTAAATGGTGTATAGCATGGGGAGTTATAACTATACCATTTATAGTATTAGGACTATTCTCTATTAAAAACAAGGTTGGAAATAATCCAAGACTAAAGATTTTGTTAGCTATGGCGGGAGCTTATGCTTTTGTTCTTTCAGCATTAAAGCTTCCATCAGTTACAGGTAGTTGCTCACATCCTACAGGGGTTGGTCTTGCGGCAATATTATTTGGACCTACAGCAGCATCAGTTTTAGGACTTATAGTACTTTTATTCCAAGCATTACTTTTAGCTCATGGTGGTCTTACTACTCTTGGAGCTAATACTTTTTCAATGGCTGTAGTTGGGCCTTTAGTATCATACGGACTTTATAAATTAGTAAAAAAACTTAATGGACCAACATGGTTAGGTGTATTTTTAGCATCTGCTCTTGGAGATTTAGCAACTTATATGGTTACTTCAGTTCAATTAGGACTAGCCTTCCCAGCAGAGGTTGGAGGAATTATGGCATCAGTTATGAAATTCATGGGTATATTTGCCGTTACTCAAATTCCTTTAGCTATAAGTGAAGGAATATTAACAGTCATAATCTTTAATACAATAGAAAATTATGCAAAAGAAGATTTAATGGAACTTAACATTTTTTCAAAGGGGGTAAAATAATGAAAAATAAAAGAGTGTTAACTAATGTGATATTATTATTATTAGTTGTATTTATTACAATAATCCCTTTCTTTGTAGCTAAAAATGGAGAGTTTGGTGGATCTGATGATCAAGCAGAAGAAGCAATAACACAAATTGATGAAAACTATGAACCCTGGTTCTCACCATTATTTGAACCAGCTAGTGGAGAAATAGAAAGTTTATTATTTGCTCTTCAAGCTGCAATAGGTGCAGGGGTAATTGGTTTTGGATTAGGATATCTAAAAGGTAAAAAGAAAGTGAACGACGAAGTAAATGATAAACATAGATAAATATGCTTATGCATCTAAGTTAAAAAATATTAATCCAGCGGAAAAGATGTTTTTTGCCTTAATTACTTTGTGCGTTTGTCTTTGGGCAAATAATTTTATTGTTTCTATGCTTATAATAAGTATTATGACTTTTTTAATAACAAAAGTAGGAAGAACAAAAATAAAGGTTTTTATAAAGTTAATGATGGTGCCAATAGCTTTTTTAATAATTGGTATCCTAACAATTGTTGTGAGTTATTCATTAAAACAGGATACAATTTTAGTATCATTTAAACTTTTTAATGGATGGATTGGAGTTTCAAAAAGTGGAATTATTCAAGGACTCAATATGTTCCTTAAGGTAATGGGATCTTTAAGTTGCTTATACTTTATATCCTTAACCACTCCAATGATAGATGTAATATCAGTTTTAGCTAAGCTTAAAGTACCAAGTTTTTTAATTGAGTTAATAAGTTTAGTGTACAGATTTATATTTATAATTTTAGAAACTTCAGAAATGATGTTTATATCGCAAAATTCAAGACTTGGATATAGAGATATAAAAACATCATATAAATCCTTAGGTGCTCTTGCATCAACACTATTTATACGTTCATTTAAGAGAGCTAATGATTTATATACTGCCTTAGAGGCCAGAGGATATAATGGAGAACTTAAAGTTCTAGAAGAACAGGTTCAAAAAAGAAATTACATTTACATTATAACTATAATAATTAATCTTATTTTTATAGGAATAGCTATATTTATTAAGTAGAGTAGGAGGATTTTATGGAAGACTATATATTAAAAGTAGAAGAGCTTAATTATAATTATTCAGATGGAACTCATGCTCTAAAAGGTATAAATATGAATATAAAAAGAGGAGAAGTTACGGCTATATTAGGTGGAAATGGTGTTGGAAAATCAACTTTGTTTCAAAACTTTAATGGTATATTAAAGCCTTCTTCAGGAAGAATACTTTTTGACAATAAACCTATAGATTATTCAAGAAAAGGAATAATGAAACTTAGAGAATCTATAGGAATTGTTTTTCAGGATCCTGATAATCAACTTTTCTCAGCAAGTGTTTACCAAGATGTTTCCTTTGGTGCTGTTAATATGAAACTACCAGAAGATGAAATAAGAAAAAGAGTAGATAATGCATTAAAAAGAACTGGTATAGAACACTTAAAAAATAAGCCAACTCATTGTTTAAGCTTTGGTCAAAAGAAAAGAGTAGCTATTGCAGGGGTACTAGTTATGGAGCCAAAGGTTTTAATACTAGATGAACCAACGGCAGGTTTAGATCCAATGGGCGTTTCAGAGATAATGAAGCTATTAGTAGAAATGCAAAAGGAGCTTGGCATAACAATAATAATAGCAACTCACGATATAGATATTGTTCCTTTATATTGTGATAATGTTTTTGTTATGAAAGAAGGAAGAGTAATATTACAAGGAAATCCTAAAGAGGTATTCGCTGAAAAAGAAGTTATAAGAAAAGTTAACTTAAGATTACCTAGAATCGGACATCTTATGGAGATTCTAAAAGAGAAGGATGGCTTTGTATTTGATGAGTTAGATTTAACTATTGGACAGGCTAGAAAGACAATAAATTCTTGGAAAAACAAAATTTTTAATGATTAATATTTAAGTTAGATTAAATTAAGCAAGAAAGGCTTATACCAAATTAATTTGGTATGGGCCTTTTATTAATTTATAATAGTATTTTAGTATAAGAATAATTATATAAAAATTTATTTTTTTAAAGTTTATACTAATTTTATATAGGTTTTAATATTGTAAAGGAAATGTTTTAAAATTTTAAACTAAAAGTGTAATTTTTTTACAAAAATAAGTAGTTTTTTAAAATAAAGAATTTTTTTATTACAATAAATGGTTTTTATTGGTAAGATATGAAGTATAATTAAAAAGATAGAAGAGCAATTTCATATTTTATTAATAAGTTATGGTTAAAAAAGGATAAATAGTATAAAAACTCATAATAAATTAATAAATATTCATGGTCGAATTTTGTAATTCTAAAATTATTTACTAATTAGTTAAATAATTTTAGAATATAGTTAAAGGATGATTTATTATCTTAAGTTATGGTTTCTCTTTAAATATAAATGATTTTAATAAATTATCTAAGTAATTAAAATTTTATAGGTAAGAAATATGATGTTTTAATAGGAGATGATATTAAAGATTAAAAAGGGAGAGTATGGTAAGATGTTTACAAATGAGTTAAAAGATTTATTAGCAGGTTTATATCAGAAATATGGATGTACTCAAGAGGTTCTTCAACTTAGCAATATAATTGATGAAATTATAGTTAAAGAGCAAAGAGAAAGACTAAAAGAATATTATAAATCAAGAAAAAAATAATATCTAATTTCAAAAGTTATAAAGCATATAAATATTATTAACTCTAAATTATGAAAAACAATTGAATTATGATTATTACAATTAATTTTAAGGGCCGTAAGACTTTGATTTTGTTAACATATATTATAATAAAAAAATCTATATTACAGTTAGTAATATAGATTTTTTATTCATAATATGTATAATTAAACTTCTTTAAATTAATTAAAGTTTATTTAAATGATTTTATACTATTTAATCTATCTTCAAGTTTTTGTTCTGGAGATTTTTTGAAATCATATCCATAAACGGCATTTTCAAAATCACCATAAGTTGGATTTGGAAGAACTATGTATTTTGTTCCAAAGAATTGAGCTTCTTTATCTACTATTTCTCTTCTTTGTTCATTAGATTTATTATCATATCCATCAGGGAAGTCACCTAAGTTATCTCCACAATAAATTGTAAGATTATAATTATCTTTTATCTTATTCCATCTACCATCTTTACTACTTGTATCTGTTTTTAAAAGTATATGATCCTTATCTGAATTTACAAAACCTAATTTTTGCATGTTTTTTATAGTTGCATCAAGTTCCTTTTCTTCGCTTCTATTTGAAACGTAGAAAACTTCAAATCCTTTACTTTTAGCATAATCAGTAAAGTCTTTAGCTCCATCTATTGCAGCTGCATCAGCCATTTGTACCCACTCACCAAAGTTTTCTTTTGAATATAATTCATTATGTTTTATTTCATACCCTGCATGAGGTGAATTATCTATTATTGTTTCATCAATATCTAAGGTAACTGCATAGGGTTTAGAAGTAGGTTCTTTCACCAATTCATCAACATATCTCTTTCCAGAGTTGTATGCTTCATATCTTAAAGCCTTTACTTCTCCAGAATTTTGTTGCCATAAAGTTGCTAAAACATTTCCTTTAACAATCTCTTCCACTGCATTAGCCTTTGTTGTTTGTTCTAACTTAGAGATTTGCTTTGCTTCTTGATTGTTTTCGTAAACTAAAGTACCTCCAGTTCCAACACCAATACCTATTATTGCTGATAATACAATTGCTGTAATTTTTGAGTTTCTCATAATCTCATCCTTTCATTTGTTGCATAAAAATGTACAAAGTATTAAAATGGTTATCAATGTGTTAACGCTTTCATTATATTTTATGTTTCCATTAAAATCAAGTATTTAATTAATAATATATATCTTTTAATAATCAATAATTGATATGTAAAATTATTCTTATAGAAATTTAATTAATAATTATGTAAATAAAAAAAGATAGTCAAATGACTATCTTTTCTATTAAATATAATCCATTGGATTTACATGTTGTCCATTAATTCTTATTTCAAAATGAGCATGAGGGCCTGTACTATATCCTGTAGAACCAACTAAAGAAACTACTTGTCCTTGTTTTACTTTTTGACCTACAGAAACTTTTAATTGAGATGCGTGAGCATATAGAGTACTGAATCCACCACCGTGGTCTATTATAACCATATTTCCGTAAGCAGGATGATATTCAGCAGCAGTTACAACCCCATCTTTAGCAGCTATAAATGGAGTTCCTGCTGAAGCTGCAAAGTCTACACCTGTATGAACTTTATACTGACCAGTTACAGGGTGAACTCTTGGACCATATGAACTAGTTATGGTAGAAGAAGCAACTGGTCTTATAAATCCACTTGATGAATTACTAGTTGGAGATGCTGTGCTTGGAGTTTTAGTAAAATATGATTGAATTTCCTTTTCAATTTCATCTTCCCTATCTGCTAATTCTTTAAGTTCAACATTCTTTTCAGCTTCTAATTCCTCTAATTCGTTTAATTGAGATTTATAAGTATTTAATGTATTTTCATGTTCAGCTTTAACTTCATTAAGACTTTTTTCTTTAGAAAGAAGTTCGACTTTTTTACTAGCTAATGTAGATTTAGAAGTTTCAAGTTCAGCTTGTCTAACTTCAAGTTCATTTTTTAAAGATTCAATCTCCTCAATAAGCTTATTATCTGTTTTAACAAGAGTTCTTATGTTTGCTATATTAGAGAATAATTCTCCAAAGTTTTTAGACTCAAGAATCATATATAAAAACTTATCGTTTAAGTTAGATTTATATACGTTTCTAAGTCTTTCACCTAATATTTCTTTCTTCAACTCTTGTTCTTTTTTAGCTTTTTCAATTTCAGTAGTATTTTCTTCAATTGATTTTTCTACTTTACTTATTTCTGAATCAGTTGAAGAAATTTCATTATTTAAAGTTTTTATCTTCTCTTCATATTCAGTAACTTTTGCTTGAGCTGAATTAAGCTCAGCTTGTTTAGCATCAATGCTATCTTTTATTTCATCGAGTTTTCCCTTTTTAATTTCTTTTTCTTCTGTAATTTGTTTTTTCTCCTCTTGTAATTTATTAACTTCGGGATTTGCTTTAGTTATTAATGGTGCTGAAAAAGCACTAATCATTAAAAAGCTACTCATAAACAAAGATACAATTTTAAGTTTGTTCATTTAATCACCTATCTTTAATATATTTTTCGAGAGTTTTATAGTAATTTCAACAAATTATACCTTAAAACCCTTAGTAATATCCATTAAAAAAATGCAAATTTTAAGTTAATTTATTTTTATATTATTAAAAATTTAAATTATGTTTTCTTGTTAGTGTTTATTTAAATATTAGTTTAGAGTTTGATTAATAAATATATTTTGGATTTGTATATTTTAGTGATTAAGTTGGATTTGTATATTTTATTGATTAAGATTGATACTACTTGTCAATAATTAAAATGAATTATAAAAGAGGGGGAATTTCTTATGGCTAGAAAATCATCTAAAAAATATTTAAAGGAAGCAAATGCTCAAATAATATTATTTGTCTTAATTATGATAATAATGAGAATAGTAGTTTTAAACTTTATGAGTGAAATATCAGGGATAGAGTTTGATGAATTATCTAAGGCTAGAATTTATAATGGAGATATTACAGCAATATTATTTTTAGAGAGTCTTGTTAATTTTTTTGGTAACTTTATTTTAGAAACATATAAAGGAATAATTTTACTTGCAATAATAAATGTATTTATTGCTTCTTATATATTAACTAAAAAAGACTTTACAGGTAATTCTTATTTTAATATAGTCATAGCATATCTATTTTCAGCCATAATAACAGTATTTTTATTATTAACTGGTATAATTTTATTTTTTAGCATAATGCAATGTATGGTAGTTATAAATTCATTAAATATAGATGTGTCTTCAGAAATTTTATGGTTAGCCATAGCTGTATTAATAGGAGTAGTCTTTATAAAGTATTTTAGGAAAAGTGTAGTTTTTTCTTTACTTGCATTTTTAATAATATCAGTTTATGCTTCTTACTACACTGATATAGGTAAAAAAGCAATTAACACAGACTATACTCAATATAGTCTAGAGGAGTTTGCTAATAATTTAAACTTAGTTGGAGAATAGATCTATATGATTATATTTAATAGTAAAGAAGTGTTTTCTATTTATTATTTAGTAAATTACATTTAATCGCTTTAATATATTTTTATTTATTAATTAAAAAACATAGAGAAAATTATATATAAATTAATATGAAAATCTATTTTTTTATGCAAAATGTAAGCTTATTTTTTATATAATCTAAAAATATATTATAAAATAATACAATATTATACAGAAAAGTATATTGAATGTAAATTTTGTTTAAAACACTTTACCTAGTGTATCTATATAGGAAAAAGTAAGTATTTTAAAGAAAAATATAGAAATAATAATATATTTTATCTAAAGCAGAGAGAAGTATTAAATTAAATATGGTTAAAATGGTAAGATAAATTTCGTCAGCAAGAGACACGGCAACAAAACATCAAATAAAAATTTGAAAAAAGTTGTTGACAAGATTTCTTAAAGATGTTAAAATAAGAAAGTCGCTTGAGGGTGACGAAGAAATGGTCTTTGAAAATTAAACAGAAGATATTAACATAAACCAGCAAT
>OCPT01000751.1_pt1 | contig 22496 bp, 15 predicted proteins | sample 1538741 | NCBI WGS metagenome assembly OCPT01 (sample SAMN04571723, study PRJEB22368) | human gut metagenome | biome: human gut; material: stool | host: Homo sapiens | place: Luxembourg | collected 2012-12-06 | reverse complement strand
CGAGGCGCGCCAGACGCTCGACGACGGGCATGCCCGAAAAGAGCGAGGCGCCGAAGACGGAGAGGAGCGAGGCGTTGACGAGGACGGGATACCAGAGCATCCAGTCGGCCTCGTCAAGAAGGGCCGCAAGGCCCACGAGCACGAGGCCCGCAGCCGAAAGAAGGCGGCCGCTGCGGGCGGTCTCGCCGCGCCCCGCAAAGGCGAGCGCGAGCCTCACGCCGAGCACGCAGGCGGTGCCCGCCAGCAGCAGCGTCATCAGGCCGTTCGTCACGGCGTAAAGGACGAAAAACGGCCAGACCGCCATGACGGCGGCCGTGACCGCATTGAGAATCGTGCCCGTCATCAGGCGCGCCGCTTACTTGGCGGCTTCGCCGTTCTGCTGCGAGAAGTCGTAGATGACGTCGACGACGTCGACCACCGTGCGCACGGACTTGAAGGCCTCGGGCTTGATGCGCTTGCCGATCATGTTCTGCAGGTGCACGATCATGTCGACGGCGTCGATGCTGTCAAGGTCGAGGTCCTCGACGAGGCGGCTTTCGCGGGTGACGCCTTCGGTGTCAACCTCGAAGAGATCGCCCATCACGCGGACGATTTCGTCAAACAGTTCTTCCTTGGTGTAGGTCTTCTCCATTTCTTACTTCTCCTCGGTGCGGTTTTCGCGGATGAAGGCGGCCAGCGAGGCGACGCTGCGGAAGTGTGCGCGCACCTCCTCCGTTTCGCCCGAGAGCGAGACGCCAAAACGCTTCTTGACGGCAAGGCCGAGCTCGAGGGCGTCGATGGAGTCCAGACCAAGGCCTTCGCCAAAGAGCGGAGCGTCCGTCTCGATTTCTTCAGGGGTCATGTCTTCAAGGTTGAGGGCCTCGATGATGAGGGCCTTGACTTCGTTTTCCAGATTGTTCATCTGTTCTTCATCCGTTGAATGAGGGATTGGTTCGCAAGCGCCGTCGCTTTCTGCGCAGCGCGTCAATTCTGCCGGCGGCCGCGCGCCTTTCCTTCGATCTCGTCCTCGCGGCCCGCGGCCTTGAGGAGTTCGCGGCGCATCGCCTCGGTGAGCCTGCGGCTCGCCAGTGAGTAGCCGTCCTCGCCTTCCCTCAGGTAGTCCTTCGGATCGATCATGCCCTCGAAGGTCAGGCTGATCGACGGGCGAACGGCGGGAATCTCGTACCACTGCGTGTCCTTGTTGAGCCACGCGTGGGAGCTCCTGATGTGCACGACGGCGAGCCTGCATCCCGTGCGCAGGGCCGCATGGGCGACGCCGCGCTTCAACTTCATCGGGACGCCCGCGCGCGTGCGCGTGCCCTCGGGGAAGATCAGGATGTTCTCGCCGGCCTCAAGCCTGCGGGTGATCTCCTCAAGCGTTTCCAGAGAGCCGTCGTTTGACATGTAGTCGGCCGCACGGATCACATGCTTAAGGAAGAAATTATGCCTGAGCGACGCCTTCACGAGACAGTCCATCTCGGGGAGCATCGAGGCCGTGAGGACGTAGTCGAGAATCGTCGGATGGTTGGCGACGATGATCGTTCCCCTGAGGGAGCGCATCTGTGCGAGCGACCCGCGCTCAATCATCATGACACCAAGGCGATCCATCGTCCGCGCATAGAAGTCGAAACACCTCGCAATCATCGCGCGGGCCTTGAGGCGGCGCGCCACGGGATCTCGGACCGTGAGCCTCAGATAGGGAAAGTACGTCATCGAGAGGTCCAGGCCCCCGAGTCCGAAGATCACCCAGCAGAGCCCCGTCTTGAGACGGCGCCACTCGAAGGCGAGCCTGCCTTCGGTGCGTTCGGCCTTTTCCTGCGTCACGGCGGCCTCCATCACGCACGCTCCCACTCGAAGCGGGTGGTGGCGCCCGACGTGACGAACGCGGACCTTTCAGACGCAAGGCCTGCGGCGAGCTGGAGAGAAGCGGGAAGCACGGGCTCGGCCTGCTTCAGGGAACGCGGCGTCATCGTGACGCCCGCGCCTTTCTTCAGGAGCCAGGCGGTGGCGTAGAGCGCATCGCAGGGGCGCGACTCGAACGCATCAAGAAGCGCCCCGGGCTGACAGTCGTCGAAGTCAACGACGGCCACGCAGTCCATGCCGTCTGCGAGCATGCCCGCCGCCTCGACGAGCGCCATGTGAAAGCTTTCGGCGCCTGCGGCGACGCTCGAGGCGGGCGCGTGCACCCGTCCCTCGATCGTGAACATGCCTGCGGCGGCGTTGTGGACCGACATCATGAAGTCCGTGGGCGACGGCGGCTCGCCCGCCGAAATCGCGTCGAGGATCTTCACGCCCCTCACGGTCTCGCCGTGGCGGCTCGAGAAGATCCAGGCCTTCGCCTCGCCCGCGCCCTCAAGTGCAAGGGCTGCCTCGCAGGCAAGCCTTGCGCCCGGACTCATGCGGCGCGCCTTCATCATCGGAAGCCGCTTCGTGAAGGCGAGCGGCGCGTCGGGAAGCCCCTCGGGCATGCCGGGGAGCGCAGCCTGCGCCCATGCGCGGAGGTCCTCGCCGGAGGAGAGCCCCTGCGCGAGCACCACGTGGGAGGCGATGTCGAAGTCCGGCATCATCAGGCCTTCTTCTTGCGGCAGACGAGGAGCGTGTGCTCCATGCCGAGGCCGTCGTGGACGCGTTCGATCTCGAAGCCCGCGGCCTCGACGAACACCTCGAACTCGTCGTAGGGATAGAAGCGGCTCGTGCCGTTGGCGAGCGCCGTGAAGTAGAGCGACATCGCCGCAAGGCAGGCGTCGGCCACGGGGAACGGCTGACGGCCGATGAGCGGCTCAAGAATATAGAGGACTGCATCGTCCTCCATCGCGGCATGCGCCTTCTTCAGAATGGAGACGATCTGCGACGGAGAGAAGCAGTCGAGGAACTGGCTCATCCACCAGGCCTTCGTGCCCGTCTTCGGGAACGGCTGGTCGGAGAGAACGTTCATTGGATGCGTGCTGACGCGCGAGGCGAGGCCTTCTTCGGCCATCACGCGGTCGACGGTCTCGCACTGCTCGGGTAGGTCGATGACGACCACGCGGATGTCACTGCGCCAGGCGCAGCAGGAGCGGGCCCACTTGCCGGTGTTGCCGCCGACGTCCGTGATCGAGTCGATCCCGTCGGTGAAGACGAGCGGCAGCGCCTTGGGATAGGCCTCGTCGGAATAATGGTGGTCGAATTCGAACCAGCTCTCCTTCGCGCGGCCCGGCAGCTTCTGGATGCCGGGATAGATCGTCGGCCAGTCGCCGAAGACCTTGAGGCCTGCGGGGCGGGACTCCCTGAAGGAGTCGGTGAGGCCCTCGTAGCAGACGTCGCGCGTGAAGCGGAAGTTGATGCCCACGTGCAGGTCGTTGACAAAGAAGATGCCCGTGTTCGTGAGCGAGAAGCGGCCTTCATCCGACCGCTGCGCCACGCCGAATCGCACGGCGACCTCAAGGAGCGACCTAGCGGCGTAGTCGCTGCAGGGCGACTTTTCACAGAGCGCCTCGAGGGTGAGGCCTTCGGGGCCGGCCTCGTCGAGCGCCTTCATCAACCCGAGGTCCGTCATGGCGCAGAGCGCCTGAAAGACGAAGGGAGAGACGGCAAGACGATGGGCCTCGTTGAGGGCGTCAAGGGCCGGCGTGCGGCGGGTCTTTTTGATGGACTCATTCATCATTGTGTTCTATGGGCTCTCTGACAACAACTCTGCCAGCAACGACACGGGAAAGCGTCTCCAAGAGTGACACGCTTTCCCTCAGGATTTTTTGTAGCAAACAGAATTCTACCTGATCCCCGAGTACTCATGAATTGTTCCTCCGCCTGCATCACTGACCCAAAGTTTGCGGACTTGATCGCACTCAAACACAAGCACAAGCACAAGCACATCGACTTTCGGCCAGAAACGCCTCTCAAAAGCTAAACAGCCAAAAGCGCGAAGAAACTGACATACTCTGCCTCAAAGATGGGCGCCAACGAGCAGAAGTCACATTCCTCTCGCCCCAGACCCTCGCCATCACCATCAGAGCATCCGGCAATCTGTCTCAAGATTCTCACAACTTGATCAGCAACAGAATCAGAAGAAGGCAACCGGATTGACATCAAGAGCCGACTGTCTTTTTTTCATGATAAAATTATGGAATGTCTTACTCTCCGTCTTCTGCACACAGTCAAAACGGAAAGAGCAAAACAATACGGGCAAGCATCTCTCATTAGTCGGCCCCGTCCCGTACTTGAACTCATTCTTAACGTATCGAGAAAACCCAAATGAAACGTGCCATTCCGATTCTCGTGTTATCCAGCGCTTTATTAACGGGCTGCGGCAGCTATACAGACCCTGGTTACTCCTACACTAATGTCAGCCCCAACGAAACCAGCGTAAGGGCAAAAATCATTGCCGGCGCTCGTGCCGGACGTTGGGATGTATGCGACCTTGACGAAAACAGCCTGAGGCTCACCAAGGACTTCAAAAAATACCAAGTCGGAATCATTGCGGCTTATTCTGAAGAAAATAATGCCTACGAACTTGAGCTGATTCCCGAGCTAACAACCTTGACGGATGAAAACGGTAAGGTTCATCCCAAAATGAACAAAATTCTGAGAAAGGTTGACCGGACAATTCAGAAGTCATCCAGCGCCAACGCTAATATCAACAGCGACCTCATCAAGTGTTCCTACGTTTCCACTTACAGACCCTCATCCGGAAGTCTCTTGTTCAGAAACAACACCAGTACGGAACTGACTTGGATTGGTGAGCCGACAAAAATTCCGTTCAACTCAAAGTTCAAGGTTGTCGCCCTCCGTGACTCGACTAAGGTGCCTGACGTTTTTGTGAAGTCGATCGAAGAGCGTCTCTCCGACGCCCTGGTTGAACAAGGGAGATACACGCCGACAGAGGAGGCTTTCACGATTGAGATTCACCTTAGCCAGTTCGACTCATCCACCAAGGGCGCTGCAGTTGACTTCATGATCGGCACGGGCGACCAAAAAATGAAGGCCCGAGCAATCTTCAAGGATCCGTCAGGTAAAGAGATTTGCTATGTTGATATTTACACTCGCCTCTTTACGGGAGGACTGGCCTTTATTGCAAAAGCGTCAAACAAGGTTACGCTTTTAATCAAGGAAGCCGTGATGGGTCATCTGGAGAAAGACATACTCGAATAGTAGTCTCTTCCCCCGAAAAACAAGAGCGGGACAATTGAATCGTCCCGCTCTTGTTTTATTGCCCAAAGCCTGCCGAATACATCCAATCTGAAACAGAGAGGCTTGCCTTAGCTTCAAGGCACATCCTTTCCCTGAAGTAGACGCCCCAAGGAACAGACTTGCAGATTCCCCAAGACGCCTGAGATTCTTTCGGCATATCTGCCAAAGAACCTCCGCTTGTCCTGCCGCACTGTCTCGTCTGCACTTCTCGTGGCTTTGGCCAAACGCACATCTCGAGTGTTCCCGCGCGCTTCAGTACAATGTGGTGTTTAGATTCCGAAATCCGTTTCCGGCCGGGCGATTCTCCGGACGGCAGCCAAGACAATTCCGATGATAGCCACCGAAGCACAGCGCGAAGCAATCGACAGTCTTCTCACCTTCATTGAAGAGGCCACGAGCCTCAGGCAGACGGCCGCAAGGCACCTCTCGAGGTGCGGCAGGCTTCTCAGGCTCCCCGAGCTCGAGGCGGCCGTGCCGGGGCTCGTTGCGGGCGACCCGACGGGCTCCGACGCCGACCTCGTCTGCCGCATCGAAAAGCTCGAGATGCCGCCGTGCCCGCCGATTCCCGAGTCTCTCGCCCCGTACGCGACGGGCGACTGGCGCGCCCCCGAATGGACGCCCGACTGGAAGGCCCTGCCCGATCCGGCCGAGCATCCTGAGTCGGCCGAACTCTACGAGACGCTCGCCGACTGGCTCAGGATCCGCGGCTCCTGGCTGGAGGCCAGAGGCGAGATTCTTCCCAACCATGCGCTCTTCGAGCGCCTGCAGGATCTGAGGGACCATCTCTCCGAGTCGAACCTTCGCGACGAGTGCGTGATCGGCACGGCCGTCTTCACGTCGAACCCCGACGTCACGCGCGCGAAGAACCCCGTGCGCTGGCCGCTCCTCGTGCAGCCGCTCGTCATCGAGCTCGGCTCCGCCGCAACCTGCCCGTGATCGAAGTGCGCAGAAACGGCGACGAGGACCCGAGGCTCCTTGCCGAAATCCTCGCGCCCTTTGCCGAGGACGGCATCGACCTCAAGGCCGCCTCGCGCTTTGAGGAATGGCTCGAGGATGCGGGTGCGGACGCGAACCTTGCGGGCGACGAGTCGCTTTCCGAGGCGCTCGAAAAGTTCGCCGCAAGCCTTCACCCAGACTGCCGCTTCGTGCCCGCAGAAGAAGAACTCCCCGAGGACGCGGGTGAAAAACCCGCCTTCACGCTCGAGGCGAGTCCCGTCATTCTTATTCAGCCGCGTCCGAGCGGCGTTCGCAGTGCGATCCGCAGCATCAGGAAGGACATCGCCGAACACCGCGACGTGCCCGCGCACCTGATGGAGATCGTCTGTCCCGACGTCTTCCCGACGCTCGCCTCGGGCCTCACGCCCACGCTTTCGCTCGAAGCCAAACTCGCCGCGACGGCGGGCGAGGACCCCGACGTACTTCTCGCCAAGCCCGCGAACCCCGAGCAGCTCGCGATCGCGCACGAGGTCGAACACAACAACGTCGTGCTCGTGCAGGGCCCTCCCGGCACAGGCAAGACCCACACCATCGCGAACCTTCTCGGCCACTTCCTCTCGCAGGGCAAGCGCGTGCTCGTCACGAGCCACACGACGAAGGCGCTCTCAGTCGTCAAGGACCTCCTGCCGAAGGAGATCCAGCCGCTCTGCGTCACGATGCTCGGCGACAGGAAGGACCTCGAGCAGACCTCGTCCGAACTCATCACGCGCCTCACCCGCCTCAACGTCGAGGACCTCGAGGCGCGCATCAGGGCGCTCGGCCTTGAACGTCATCGACTCGGCACCGCGCTCGCCGACCGTCGCCGCCGCATCTTCGAGCAACGCAGGATCGAGCACGAGGCCGTCGAATTCAACGGCCGCCGCTACACGCTCACCGAAATCGCGAAGTTCCTGCGCGAGGCCGAGCGCCTGCAGGCGCTCATTCCGGGCGAAGTGGCCGAAGGTCCCCTGCCGCTCTCCTTCAGGGAGCTTCTTGAACTCTACGGCACGAACGGCCGGTGGGACGCCGAGACGGCCCGCGACCTCTCGGGCCTGCTCCCCGGATTCGAGCTTCTGCCCGACGTCGACACGATGCGCGGCATGAACCGCCGCTGGCGCGACGTGCTCGCCGAGGACGCAGGCGACGTCACCATCGACGAGCGAAGGAGCGCCTCAGGCGAACGGCTCCACGCCTTCATGAAGGGCGGCGAAACGCTTCTCGTCGCACCCGAGTCGGGCATCTCCGCGCTCACACCCGCTATGGATCTTTCGCCGCTTACCGAAACGGACGAAATGAAGCGCCTTGCGCTCTCGCTCGGCCTTGCGGACGAAGGGTGCCGCGAGGCCTTCGAGCAGCTCGAGCGCGAGCTCGCGGCCGCAAACGAACTTGCTCTCGCCGTCGACCGCGCCTCGCTTCTTGACAACCGCACCGTCGTCATCCCCGACGCCATTGACGCCGACGCCGCCATGAAGGCCGCCGAATGGTTCACAGCCAACGATCCCGACGGCAGCACGGGCTTCCTCGGCCGCCTCTTCAACAAGGAGGCCCGCGAGGCCGCCGATGCGCTTGCCGGCGTCGAGGTGGACGGCTCGCGCCCTGCCTCAAAGGAGGCCTTCGAAGCCGTCGCGCTGCACGCGCGCCTCAAGGCCGCCGTGAAGACCGTCGCCCGCACCTGGGACAGCCTTGCCGAACGCGCGGACGCACCCGCCTTCGCCACTTACGGCGACAACGCCGTGCGCACGCTCTTTACGCGCTACGGCACATCGCTCTCCGACACCTGCATCTGGTGGCGCAGGGTCTTCGTTCCCTATATTGAAGGGCTTCTTTCCGCCGGCATCGAAGCCGAGGGCATGAAGGAGCTTCTTGAATCCGCCGATCCGCTCGAGGCGGCCCGCAGGTTTGCGACCGACGTGCTCGCGCCCGTGCACACGGCCCGCCACCGCGAGGCCGAGCTTCATGCGCTTCGCGAATGGCAGGCGACCGAGAGCCAGAAGCTCTATGCGGCCGCCCCCGCCTGCGCGACCGCAAGGCGCCTTGCCGCCGCAACGCTCGTCGACCCCGACGCCTGGGAGCTCGAGGCCGAGCGCCTCAGGAAGCTGCTTGAGGACCAGCCGCTCTTTGCCCGTCGCACCGAACTTCTTGAAAGGCTTCGCGCCGCCGCACCCGAGTGGGCGAACGCGCTCGAGGCGGGCGACCCCGGCTTCACGACCTCGAACCCGTCGCCCGAAATCACGAATGCCTGGCTCTACCGCCAGCTCGAGCGCATCTACACGGGCTCGACCGCCGCGGACCTTGACGCGCTGCAGTCCGACGCCGAGCGTCTGTGCACCGACCTTCGCGAGGCGACGGCCCAGCTCGCCGTCGCCAAGGCGTGGCTGGCCGTCAAGTCGAGGCTCTCGAACGGCCCCGCGCTCTCGAACCTCTTCTCGCTTGCCGCCTACATGAAGCGCGCCGTCGGCCGCGGCCGCAAGAGCGCCGCCTGGAGGCGCGAGGTCAACAGGCTTCTGCCCGCCTGCCAGCAGGCCGTACCCGTCTGGATCATGATGATCCAGGACGCGCTCCTCAACTTCAGCACCGCCTCGAAGTTCGACGTGATTGTCGTCGACGAGGCGAGCCAGGCCGACATGACGGCGCTGCCGCTTCTTTACATGGGCAAGAAGGTGATCGTCGTGGGCGACGACCGCCAGGTGACGCCGCTCTCCGTGGGCACGAGCGAGGCCGCCGTCGACGCGCTCTGCGCCCGACACCTCGAGGGCCGCGTCAAGGAGCCCAAGCTCTACGACTCCAGGCTCTCGCTCTACGGCCTCGTGCAGAGCATGGCCTTCCCCGCGCACATGCTCGTCGAGCACTTCCGCTCCGTGCCCGAAATCATCGGCTGGTGCAGCCGCCTCTCCTACAACGGCACGATCAGGCCGCTTCGCGACGCCTCGTCCTCGAGCCTCAAGCCCGCGGTGGTGCCATGGCGCACCCGCGGCACGGCGGGCGACAACGGCGTCAACGAAGAGGAGGCCCAGGCCGTCATCCGCCTGCTTCGCGCGATGATCCATGATCCCGCCTACGACGGCAAGACCTTCGGCATCATCCCGATGCGAAGCGTGCACGGTGCGCAGGTCAACCGCATCCGCCGCCTGCTCGTCGAGAACTTCGACCCGCGCGAGATCGAGCGCCGCCGCATCCACTGCGGCATTCCGGCCGAATTCCAGGGCGACGAGCGCGACGTCGTGATCCTCTCGCTCGTTGACTCCGCCGCGCCGGGACTTCCGCTCAGGAAGGAGACGGACGGAGCCGACGGCATGATGAAGAAGCGTTGGAACGTGGCCGTCTCCCGCGCCCGCGACCAGCTCTGGCTCGTGCACTCCTTTGACCCCGCCGCGCAGCTCAAGCCCGACGACCTGCGCCGCTCGCTCTTCGACTGGGCCGACGGCGTCATGTCGGGCACGATCGGCGCTGCCGAGCCCTTCGACCTGCCGGATCCCGAATTCACGGGCCAGGTGCTCCGTGCGCTGCGAAAGCGCGGCTACCGCGTCGAGGCGGGCCACGATGCGGGCGCCTGGCGCCTCGACATGGTCGTGCGTGCGCGCGGCCGCGCCGCCGCCATCGAATGCGACGGCTCGGGCCGCGAGGACGAGGACGCCATCCGCCGCGACATGGAACGCCAGACCGTGCTCGAGCGCGCGGGCTGGAAGTTTGTGCGCGTGCGCAGCGCCGACTGGTTCCGCCGCCCCGAAAAGACGCTCGAGCGCGTCTGCGAGGCCCTCGCCGCCCTGGGCATCGCTCCCGAGCCCGAGGACTGCGCCCCGCAGACGGACCTGCTTCTTGCACACGTGAGGGCCAACGTCGAGCGCCTCGAGGCGGGGCTCGACATGATCGTCTTCGACAAGGAGGACGAGGACCCCGTGCCGCCCGTCGCACCCGTGACGCCCGCCGACCTCGCGCCCGACGACGCCGACCCCGTCATCACGGCCCCCGTGCAGTTCGAGGCTCCGCTCATGCCCGTCGAGGTCGAGAAGGCCGACATCATGCTCATTCCCGAGATGGAGATGAGGGATGCGGTGCGCATCTCGCTCCCGACGCTCTCCGACGTCTTCGACGACGAGCCCGCCGCCGAAGCGGACGCCGAGACGGAAGACGAAGCTCAAAACGAGCCCGCGGCCGAGTCCTGCGGCGACCCGCACCACACGCCCGTCACCTTCATGGAGGTGATCCGCGACGGCCTGATGGACCGGGGGATCAATCCCGTCCTTCAGACGACGCCCAACGACGCCACCATGACGATCGGCGGACGCACGCTCCTGCGAGCCACCTTCTGGAGCGGCCGCGCAGACGTGCTCGTGCCCGCCTTCGACGACGTCAAGCCTCGCACGTGCGCGGGCTGCCGCCTCGTGCACAACGGCGCCTGGCGCATGTGGTCGCTCGCCGAAGCCGACCTCACGCAGCGCTTCGTGCAGGACTTCGTCGTCTTCATCGCCCGAACGGCCGAAGCCCTCCGATGAAGGACCGGTGAACAACCTTTCATGACCCGCCGCCCGCAGGAGAACGCCTCTCCCGCGGGCGGATTTGCATCGAACCCCGCCGTCAACCCACGGGCGCAGGCTCATCGCTGCGCGCGTCGTCCATGCGCAGCACGCCCTCGTGATGCCGCAGACGAAACCGCGAGCGCCGGGGTCCCCGCGACGCCGTCAAAAGCCCTCTCCCTCAACAAAAAAGATCCGGACTTCCGTCTTCTGCCTTCAACTTTCGGCAAAATCACTTGATTAGCCGGCTATCTTCTTCGAACATCCCAAAACCTGACGATCCGTTCATACCTGTGGGATTGCAGAGGACACTACTGAGACAGCGCGCCGTTTTACAGCGCGGAAGCCCCGAAAACCTCCTCTTCCCCTCGAACAGTAGCGATCCCAATGATGAAGCACGTGTCCGAAACATCGGAAAAACAACTCGGAAATGGAAGAATCTTTACGTTCGGCACCGTTTCGATTTGGTACAATCCTGAACGTTCGTTCAGAAGGTTTGCTAGAATCCTGAACAACCGTTCAGTCATTACTGAACAGGTTTTCAGGAAAGAGTCCCGCAACACGGCGCTTTCCGACGACCTGATACAACCGTTTTCGACAAAAACCAGAAGGTACATTGACATGTTGTCAACGCACAAAACCATCACCCTGGCGCTGATGTGCGCCCTGGCTTCCACGACCGTGCTCACCGGCTGCAAGGACGGCGCCCAGCAGGGGCAGGCCGCCCAGCGGCAGATGCCTCCGACGGAAGTCACCTACGTGACGGCCAAGACGACCGACCAGACGCTTCAGACGACCCTGACGGGCCGCACCAGCGCCTACTATGAAGCCGAGGTTCGCCCGCAGGTCAACGGCGTCCTCGTCAAGAAGCTCTTCAAGGACGGCTCCGAAGTCAAGGCCGGCCAGCAGCTCTATCAGATCGACGACGCCCCCTACGTCGCCGCGCTCAAGTCCGCAGAAGCCTCGCTCGCCCAGGCCAATGCCAACCTCGTGAAGGCTCGCGCCGACGCGAAGCGCTCCTCCGAGCTCGTGAAGATCAACGCCGTCTCGAAGCAGTCCGACGACGCCGCTCAGGCCGCGCTCAAGTCCGCCGTCGCCAACCAGAAGGCCGCCGAGGCCGCCGTGGCGACCGCGAAGGTCAACATGCAGTACACGAAGGTACTCTCCCCGATCTCGGGCCGCATCTCCCGCTCCGAATTCACGGAAGGCGCGCTGATGGCCGCCTACCAGGCCACGCCGCTCACGCGCGTGCAGCAGCTCGACCCGATCTACGTCGACGTGACGCAGAAGGCCGACGACCTGATGCGCATCCGCCGCGACATCGCCTCCGGCGTGCTCAAGTCCGGCGACAACCAGAGCGCCCGCGTCCAGCTCGTCTTTGACGACGGCTCCGTCTACCCGCACGAGGGCGAGCTGACGTTCACCGACGTCACCGTCAACGAATCCACCGGCATGGTCAACGTCCGCGCCGTGTTCCCGAATCCGGACAAGGTTCTTCTCCCCGGCCTCTACGTCCGCGCCAACCTCGTCGAGGGCGTGCGTCCCGACTCCATCGTCATTCCGATGCAGTGCGTGATGCGCGACGCCAAGGGCAACGCCTCGGTCTGGGTGATCGACGCCGAGAACAAGATCGCCACCCGCAAGATCACGGCCTCCCGCTCGATCGGCACGAGCTGGCTCGTCGAGTCCGGCCTCAAGGCCGGCGACCGCGTCGTCTTCGAGGGTTTCCAGCGCACCCGCGCCGGCGCCACCGTTTCGCCCAAGGAGGCCGACGCCTCCAAGATGCTCGACAAGACGGGCAAGTCCCTCTACTAATACGGACTGAGGCAGAAAACCATGTTCTCACGCTTTTTCATTGAGAGGCCCGTCTTCTCGTGGGTGATCGCCATCGTGATCATGCTCGCGGGCGCTCTCTCCATCCTCAGGCTGCCGATCAGCCAGTTCCCGCAGATCGCGCCTCCGCAGGTAAGCATCTCCGCCACCTATCCGGGCGCCTCCGCCGAGACGATCGAAAACACCGTCACGCAGATCATCGAGCAGAACCTCACCGGTCTTGACGGCTACCTCTACATGTCGTCGACGTCCGACTCGACGGGCCGCGTGTCCATCACGGTGACCTTCGAGGCCGGCACGAACCCCGACATGGCTCAGGTTCAGGTCCAGAACAAGATCCAGACGGCCCTGACCACGCTTCCGCAGGTCGTGCAGCAGATGGGCGTCACCATTCAGAAGACGTCCGCCAACTTCCTGATGGTCGTGGGCTTCATCTCCAAGGACCACAGCATGAACGCCTCCGACTTGGGCGACTACCTCGTCGCCCATGTTCAGGAGCCGCTCTCGCGCGTGCAGGGCGTCGGTGAAGCCGAAGTATTCGGCTCCGAATACGCCATGCGCATCTGGCTCGACCCGAGCAAGATGGTGAAGTACAAGCTCAACCCGAGCGAAGTCAAGGCCGCCATCTCGGCCCAGAACGCCCAGGTCTCCGCCGGCGGCATCGCCCAGCAGCCGACCGACGGCAAGCAGCTCTTCACGGCCACCATCTCGTCGGCAAGCATGCTGCAGACGCCTGAGGAATTCCGCAACATCCTCCTCAAGACGACCGAGGACGGCGCCAAGGTCTACCTGCGCGACGTCGCCGAAGTCGCCGTCGGCCAGCAGACCTACATGGCCTTCGCCACCTACGACGATTATCCCGCCGCCGGCATGGCCATCAAGCTCGCTTCGGGCGCCAACGCCATCGCCACGCAGAAGGCCGTCCTCGAACGCGTCGAGGAACTCAAGCCGAGCTTCCCCGAAGGCATGGAAGTCGTGATTCCGTTCGACACGACGCCGTTCATCTCCGCGGCTCTCAAGGGCGTGATCAAGACGCTCTTTGAAGCCATCGTGCTCGTCGTCGTGGTGATGTACCTCTTCCTGCAGAACTTCCGCGCGACGCTCATTCCGACGATCGCCGTGCCGGTCGTGCTTCTGGGCACGTTCGGCGCACTCTTCGTCTGCGGATTCTCCATCAACATGCTGACGATGTTCGCCATGGTGCTCGCCATCGGTCTATTGGTGGACGACGCCATCGTGGTCGTGGAGAACGTCGAGCGCGTGATGCGCGAGGACGGCACCGACCCGAAGACCGCCACCATCAAGTCGATGGGTGAAATCCAGTCGGCCCTCGTGGGCATCGCCATGGTCCTTTCGGCCGTGTTCGTGCCGATGGCCTTCTTCGGCGGCTCCACGGGCGTCATCTACCGCCAGTTCTCGGTGACCATCGTCTCGGCCATGGCGCTTTCCGTCGTCGTCGCCCTGACGCTGACGCCGGCCCTCTGCGCCACGATGCTCAAGCCGGTCAACCATGAGGAGCACCACGGCAAGGGCGGCTTCTTCGGCTGGTTCAACCGCAGCTTCGACGCCTTCACGCAGTCCGTCAAGGCCCTCATCGCCAAGTCGATCCACGGCTGGAGCGTCATGCTCGTCGCCTACGCCGCCGTCGTCGGCCTGATGGTCTGGGGCTTCAAGGCGCTGCCGACCTCGTTCATGCCGCAGGAAGACCAGGGCGTCCTCATGATGATGTCCCAGCTCCCCGACGGCGCGACGCTCGAGCGCACCGACCTTGAGATGAAGAAGATCCAGCAGACGTTCGCCAAGACCGAAGCCAAGTCCGTCGAGTCCGTCTTCGTGGTCCGCGGCTTCTCCTTCGCAGGTACGGGCCAGAACATGGCTCTGGGCTTCCTGAAGCTTCGCGACTGGAGCGAGCGCACGACGCCCGACACGTCGGTCGCCGCCATCCAGGGCCGCACCATGGGCATCCTCATGGGCCACCCGGACTTCAAGCAGGCCAGCACTTTCGTCTTCCCGCTTCCGCCGGTTCCCGAACTCGGCGTGGCCGACGGCTTCGACCTCTACATCCAGGACAACACGGGCGGCACGCACGACAAGCTCATGCAGTACATGGGCCAGTTCCTGATGAAGGCCAACGCCGACCCGCGTCTGACGATGGTCCGCCACAACGGCATGGCCGACACGACGCAGTTGAAGCTTGTGCTCGACTATGAAAAGCTCTCGGCCCTCAACCTCAGCATCGGCGAAGTCAACTCCGCCATCTCAACCGTCCTCTCCGGCTCCTACGTCAACGACTACATGGACCGCGGCCGCGTCAAGCAGGTCTGGGTCATGGGCAACACGGGCTCGCGCATGCAGCCCGAAGACATCCTCGGCTGGCACGTTCGCAATGCCAACGGCGAGATGGTGCCCATCGGCACGTTCGCCAAGTTCGAATGGTCCTACGGCAGCCCGCGTCTCGAACGCTTCAACGGCCTTCCCGCCGTGAACATCCAGGGCAACCCGCGTGCGGGCGTCTCCTCCGGTCAGGCCATGGCCGCCATTGAGGAAATCGCCAAGGAAGTCTTCCCCACCGGCTACGAAATCGCTTGGAACGGCGTTTCGTACCAGGAAAAGGCCGCAGGCAACCAGGGTCCCGCGCTCTTCGCGCTCTCGATCCTCGTGGTGTTCCTCTGCCTTGCCGCCCTTTATGAAAGCTGGTCCGTCCCGATCGCGGTGCTCCTCGTGGTGCCCTGCGGCGTCGTGGGCGCCCTCGGCCTCACCGGCGCGCTCGGCATGTCCAACGACATCTACTTCCAGGTCGGCCTTCTCACGACGATCGGTCTGGTGAGCAAGAACGCCATTCTGATCGTGGAATTCGCCAAGGAGTACATGGAACAGGGCAAGGATGCGATCCACGCCGCCGAAGAGGCCGTGCGTGTCCGCCTGCGTCCGATTCTCATGACCTCCCTCGCCTTCGGTCTCGGCGTGCTCCCGCTCGCCATGGCCCACGGCGCGGGCGCCGGCGCCCAGAACGCCATCGGCGTGGGCGTGCTCGGCGGCATGCTCGCAGGCACCTTCCTCTGCATCGCCTTCGTCCCGGTCTTCTACGTGCTCGTCGACCGCTTCCTCGGCGGCAAGAAGCGCCACGAAAAGAACCAGACCCAGCAGGCCTGATGCAGGTGACTGACATCACGACACATTGAAATCTCAGGGCGGCGGGCCTCACCCGCTCCGCCGCCCTAACGGAACAAACATCATGTCCACGACGATTTTCAAGATCCTTCCCCTCTGCGCGGCCCTCGCCCTGACGGGTTGCGTCAACCTCGCCCCGGACCACGAGCGTCCAGCCGCGCCCGTCGAACAGGCGTGGCCCACGGGCGAAGCCTACGACGCAGCCTCCGTGCGCAGCGAAGCCCTGCCCGAATGGCAGGCCTTCTTCACGGACGAGCGCCTTCGCAAGGTGATCGATCTCGCCCTCAAGGAAAACCGCGACCTCCGCGTCTCGGCCCTCAACATTGAAAAGGCCCGCGCCCTCTACGGCGTGCAGCGCTCCGAGCTCTTCCCGACCGTCGCCGCCGCCGCTAGCAACGCAGGCAAGCACACCCCGGCAAGCGTCGCCGGCACGAGCACGACGACCCACACCTACACGGCCCAGCTCGCCATGACGAGCTATGAGCTCGACTTCTTCGGCCGTGTGCGCAACCTCAACGAGCAGGCCCTGCAGGCCTACCTCGCCTCCGAGGACGCCCGCCGCTCCGCCCAGAGCGCCCTGATCGCCCAGGTCGCCTCCGGCTGGCTTGCGCTCGGCGCCGACCGCGCCCAACTCGAGCTCCAGAAGGAGACCCTCGCAAGCCAGGAGGAAAGCTTCCGCCTCATCGAGGAAAGCTACAGGCTCGGCGCCGCGAGCAGGCTCGACTATGAGCAGGCCCGCACGACGGTCACGGCCGCCCGCGCCCAGATCGCGTCCTACATCCGCGCCGTCGCGCAGGACAAGAACGCCCTCGACCTTCTCTGCGGCACCACCGTCCCCGAGGATCTGCTCCCTGCGGGTCTCGCCACCGGCGTCACGCAGACGGCCGTCCTCCCCGCCGGCCTTCCCTCCGAAGTGCTCCTCAAGCGTCCCGACATCGCTGCGAGCGAACGTGACCTGATCAGCGCCGAAGCCAACATCGGCGTCGCCCGAGCCGCCTTCTTCCCGAGCGTCTCGATCACCGCCGGCGCAGGCACCACGGGCATGCAGCTCTCGAACCTCTTCGACGCGCACACGGGCTTCTGGTCCTTCACGCCCTCCGTGAACCTTCCGATCTTCACGGGCGGCCGCAACGTCGCCACCCTTGAAGCCGCCAAGGTCGGCCAGAAGATCGCCGTCGCGAACTACGAAAAGGCCATTCAGACCGCCTTCAGGGAAGTCTCCGACGCCCTCGCCACCGAAGGCACGATGGACCGTGAACTCACGGCCCGCCGCGAATACGCCGAGGCCGCCACCAAGGCCTGGGAACTCTCCGACGCCAGCTACAAGGCGGGCGCCGTCTCCTACAACGACGTTCTGACGAGCCAGCGCGCCATGGTCGGCGCCAAGCAGGCCCTCATCGGCGCCGAACTCTCCAAGTCGATGAGCGCCATCACCCTCTACAAGGTGCTCGGCGGCGGCACGACCGTAGCCGAAGCGCAGCCGGCCGACAAGGAGTAATCCATGGCCAAAGTGACATTCACCATTCACAAGGCGGGCAAGCACCAGCGCCACTCACGCCGCAACCAGATACTCGACGCCGCCCAGCGCTGCTTCAAGAAGCAGGGCTTCCACAAGACGACCCTGCGCGACATCGCTCAGGAGTTCGGGATGAGCGCCGGCCACATCTACAACTACTTCAGCAACAAGGAAGCGATCATCGAGGCGCTCGTCGAACTGCGCACGCAGGAGTTCCTCGACATGATCGACACCGACAGGTTCGCCGACCTGCCGCCCGAAGAGCGCATGGACAAGGAGCTCGGCCAGGTAGTCGACGCCTACCTCAACCTCGACAACACGTCGCTCTCCATCGCGATCATGAACGAGGCCCTCATCAACCCGAAGGTCTATGAAATCGTCGTGGCCGCCGCGAGCAAGGTCCGCAACCACATCGTCGAGGCTCAGTTGCTTGCGATGAAGGAGGAGCGCCGCTACGCACCGCCCTACGAAGTGATCGAGAGCCGCTGCATGACCATCCGCGCCATGCTTGAAGGCCTGCGCCTCGCGCACATCTTCACGCCCGAAATGGACGTGCCGCTCGTGCGTGAGATGGCCATCAAGCGCATCAAGCAGATCATCGCGCTCGATGAGGCCGAGGACCAAGCCGCAGCAGCCGCCGAGGCCAAGCTCAAGGCCGAAGCCATGGCCTGTGCCTACTATCCGGTCTCCGAGAATCCTGAGGCCTGAGGCCTGAAGCTCCAAAGTGAAATCGGGAGTCTCCGCAACGGAGACTCCCGATTTTTTTTCATTCTCATTTTCACGCGTCCTCCAGTCTTCCCGAGAGCCGCATTTCAAGGCCCTCTTTACGGCAACCTCGATACGGCATCCGCCATCATGTCCCAGAAACGCGCGAGGTCAAGCTCGAGCGCGGCGTGGGTGTGACAACCCTCGGGAGCCTTTCTGCGGAAGTCGGCGACGGTCATGCCGCGGGTGCGCGTGCCCGTGAGTTCGACGCTGATGGGCACGGGGACGTACCTGACGACCGTCGGATCGAGCACGCACGCGACGGCGCACGGATCGTGCAGCGGCGCGTCGCCGAAGCCGCGCACGCGGCGGTAGCGGACGTTGAAGGCCGTAAGGATTTCGGCAAGGAGCTTCGCGGAGGCCGTCGGGATCGCGGCAATGCGAGTGACCTGCTCGTCGCTCACGCGGGCCTGATAGGTGAGATCCAGCCCGACCATCACGACCTTCCACTTCTCCTTGAAGACGATGTCGGCCGCCTCGGGGTCGGTGCCGATATTGAATTCGGAGTACGGCCCGTGGTTGCCCGTGTGCACGGCGCCACCCATGAGGACGACCTCCTTGACGCGCTCGACGATCCTGGGCTCCAGGCGCGCGGCAAGCGCGATGTTGGTGAGCGGTCCCGTCGGCACGAGCGTCACCGTCCCTGCGGGGCGGCTCATCACGGTGTCGATGATCACCTGCACGGCGTGCCTCGGATCCGTCTTGAGCACGATCTCGTCGGGAAGCGTTGCGTCGTCAAGGCCCGTCTCACCGTGGATTTCGGCCGCCACTTCGGGCTCGATCATCAGGGGACGCGTGGCGCCCGCCGCGATGGGAACGTCGTGAAGGCCCGCCACCTGCGCGATGGCCAGCGCGTTGCGGGTCACCTTGGCGATCGACTGATTGCCCGCCACGACCGTGATCGCGAGGATGTTCACGTTAGGGTTGCCTGCAGCGAGCAGGATGGCGGCCGCGTCGTCGTAACCGGGGTCGCAGTCGAGAATGATGTCGATCTTCTGGTTTTCGGTGCTCATGTTGCGTACTCCTTGCGTTCGGAATAGATTGCCGGACTTCAGACGGCGAGCGCCTCGACCTCGGACCTTCTCGGAATCGAGGTGGCGGCGCCCTCGCGCGTCACCGAGATGGCGGAGGCCTTCGCGGCACGGTTCATGGCGGTCCTGAGGTCCTCGCCCGCTGCAAGCGCGGCCACGGCATATCCCGCAAACGTGTCGCCCGCGCCCGTCGTGTCGACGGCCTTCATCTTCACGGCCGGCACGAAGAAGGGCTCGGCACCGGGCACACGGCCGCAGGCGCCCCTGCTGCCGAGTGTGAGGATGAGGTTCACGTCAGGATACCTGCGCTCGAGAAGCGCCATCAGGCCGGCGGCCTCAACGCCTTCGGCCTCGTCGGCCAGAAAGCCCCTCGCCTCGGTCTCGTTGACGATGAGCGCGTAGAGCCTTTCGAGCGGCGCCTTGAGAAGCGAAGCGTCGAAGGGAGACGGATTGAGGACGGTGCGCAGACCGCGCGCTCAAGCGCGGCCTCGATGAGGCCCGCAGTGTCGGGCAGCTCGTTCTGCAGCATGACGATGTCGTCCTTCTCGCAGGCGTCGAGCGCAAGCAGCATGCTCTCCACCGTCACGCGGCCGTTGGTGCCGGGATAGTAGAGGATGCCGTTCTCGCCGTCGTCCGTCACCTGGATGAAGGTGTGGCCGCTCGCCTCGGACTCGTGCACGGCAAGCATCGAGACGTCGACGCCTTCGCCCTTGAGCACTTCAAGAAGCATGCCGCCGTCGGCGCCCACGCAGCCCGCATGGAGTACCGTCGCTCCCGCGCGCGCAAGCGCCACCGACTGGTTGAGGCCCTTGCCGCCCGCATGCACGGCGCGGTGCGAGGCCGCAAGCGTCTCGCCGGGACGCACGAAGTGGTCGACGCGGTAGACGTAGTCAAGGTTAAGTGAGCCGATGTTGAGGACTGCCATGTTCGATGCCGTCATTGAAGTGTTGGAACGGACCCGCCGCACACCGATGCGGGCGCGGGAGCTTCGGTGACACGCATTTTAGACCAGAGCGACCCTCATGAGAAAAAGCTTTCAAATTGATGAAAACGGCTCGGGCGCAAGCCCCCTCAGGCAGACTGCATTCTAGGAGTGCGTACGCCAAACGCCCTTGCGCCAGTAATGCCACAGCACGATGCCCGCCGTGATGTAGTAGATCCAGTCCGCGGTCCAGACGACGGCGACGTTCGTCGTAAGGCGCGTGATCGTGAAGACGTAGCAGAGATAGACGGCCGAGGCGGCGATGGTCGCGACCGAGCTCTCCCAGGTACGGCCGATGCCGCCCATCACGAAGAGCAGGTACATCGCGGGCACGGCCGTGAGGAAGGAGCCGAGCATCACGTAGAAGGTCGCGTTCGCCGCCGAGATCACGCCCTCGATGCTCGTGAAGACCCCGAGCACGGCCGAGGGGAACACGGCGGCGAGCAGCATGACGGGCAGCATCGAAACGGCGCAGAGCACGAGGCCGCGTCGCACGAGGCCCGGAACCTCGTCCTCCCTTCCCTCGCCGATCAGGTTTGCGGCGACGGCGCCGCACGTCGAGCCGAAGGCGTGGATGAATAGGAAGAGCGTCGAGCAGATCTGGCGCACGATGTTCGAGACCGCCAGAGGCTCCTCGCCGAGATGCTCGACCGCAAGGAAGAAGAGAAGCCACGCAAAGAACGCAAAGGCCTCCTGCACCATCAGCCAGCGCCCGAGCCTGAAGAGCGAGCGCTGCAGCGCGCCGTCCCAGGAGAAGCTCCCGAAGAGCGCATACTTCCCGTGGTCCACGCGAAGGAGCACGTAGCCGAGCAGGAACACGAGGCAGACCACCTCCGAAATCGTCGAGGCAATGGCCGCGCCCGCAATGCCCATCGCGGGCACGGGACCTGCGCCGAAGATGAGCACGTAGTTGAGGACGAAGTTCGAGGCGACCATGACGAGCGAGCTCGCCGTCAGGACGCCGGGCCTGAGCGTCGCGATGAAGAACGCACGCAAAAGCGCGCAGGCAAACGCAAAGGGCAGGCCCCAGACGCGCCAGTAGAGATACGTGTCGACCGCCTCAGCCACCGCCGCCGACTCGCAGGCCGTATCGAGAAAAGGCTTGGCCGCAAGGTCGGAGAGCACGATGAGGACCGCCGCGAGCCCCGTGAGAAAGAGCACCCCGGAGCGGAACGACCGCCCGATCTCCGCCCAGGCCTTCTCGCCGTTCTTCCTGCTCATGTGCGCCTGCACGCCGAAGCCGTACCCCATGCCGAACATCATGAGCATGAGGAAGAAGACGCCCGCGAGCGCTGCAGCGCCGAGCTCCACTTCGCCGACACGCCCGAGAAAGGCGACGTCGGTCATGCCGATGAGCTGCTCGAGCAGGAAGCTCAGCATCAGCGGAACGGCCATGCGGAAGATGGTGCCGCTCGAATAGATGCGGCGGCGTTCGATTTCGAAGGACATGTGCAGAAAGACTGAAGAGGCCCGAAACGCAGGCCCTGAACTGAAAGTGCCGTATTTTAGCGACTTGCAGACTCCTTTTCAGCGCGCCCGCGAGCGCCAAAAAGTCAGGGCGCCCGTCCGAAGACAGGCGCCCCTCATCCTTTTTTTAGTCAAGCCCGTGCAGGGCGCGGCTTATTTCTGAGCCGGCTCCCACTTGCAGCGGACCGGCGAGACGATTTCACCCGTCTTCTTCATCGCCGCAAAGGCCTTGTCGACCGCCTTGCGGTCAAGACCCGTAAGTTCGGCGACCTTGCCGGCATTGAGCGGTTCGCCCGCCTTGCGCATGGCTTCGAGAATGACGTCCTTGTCTTCCATTTCTGTCTTCCTTTGACTTCGTAGGGTTCGGGGCGGCACACCGCCCCCTCTGTCCGCTCATTGTCCCAGACTTTCGGAAGAGCCGTCCCGATTGACATAGTGTTTTACAAACACTCCTCATGATATTGATGACATCAATTTGAACGATTGAACGGCCCTATTCCTGAGCATCCGCCGCGTCCATCCGCGAACCGACCGTCCGCATCCATCGTCATCAAAACGTCATGTCCGTGTCGTCTCCGTGAAGCACAAGGTCTTCAGAATCTCACGGCGACGGCGAACGTCGTGCGGCCCGTGCCTTCAGTTCGTGTTCTCCGGTGCCGGAGCCTCAGCGTGAGTCGTCACCGCATTCAGACCTTTGTTTTCGGACTCCGTGCGGAGTCCGGCGCGGGACTCTCCCTTCATTCGTCATTCGGAGCCCCGCGCGTTGCTGCAGGAAATGTAAATGTTCAAGATCCGCAAGACCGCCGCCCTCGCGGCCCTCTTCTGTTCCAGCGTCCTCAACGCCTGGGCCTCGGCCGATCACATGGTGATCGCGATGCCGCAGATTCCGACCATCATCGAGCCGCAGGACATCAACAACAACGCGATCGACCGCTATGTCGGCAACGTCTTCGAGACGCTCCTCAAGGCGGACCAGAAGACGGGCGAGCTCAAGCCGGGACTTGCCGAATCGTGGCGCCGCCTCTCACCCGACACGGTTGAGGTGAATCCTCCCCGCCCAATTATTAATTGGACGGGGCTTCCCTGCCTTTTACCAG
>OCPT01000727.1_pt1 | contig 22922 bp, 19 predicted proteins | sample 1538741 | NCBI WGS metagenome assembly OCPT01 (sample SAMN04571723, study PRJEB22368) | human gut metagenome | biome: human gut; material: stool | host: Homo sapiens | place: Luxembourg | collected 2012-12-06 | reverse complement strand
CTCCTCGACGAGGCGGCGGGTGATTTCGGCCTGGCGGCGCATTTCAAAGCGCGACGGGGAGGCGATGCGGGCGAGTTCGAGCAGCGTGTTGAAGCGCCACTTCTGGGCCTCCTCGCTCGTGGCCTCCTTCAGCAGGGCCTGCATGGCCGGGTCGGCGTTCATGAGTTCGGCGTTCTTCGCGATCGTGTCGGTGACGACCGGAACGGCGGCGGAGGCCGCAAAGACGGCCGAGCAGATGCTCGCGGCCAGAAGGCTGGGAACAAATTTCATCTTGATTCTCCTCATTTCGGATGCGGGTGGTCGGGGGCGGGGCGTCTCTGTGGTCTGCGCCCTGCGTGTCCGCCGCATCTCGACGGAAGAGTCTAGAAAAAGTTTCCGTTGAGTCCAATTGCCGGTAACGACTATGAAAAGTGTCGCTTATAGGCGAAAACCATTGCGTAGAAAGACGGATGACGGGCATGAAAAACGCCGTCGTTTTCGGGGCGACGGCGTTTGGATGGGGTCGGGTGAGTGTCCGAGGTCAGTGCTGCGTGTCCTCGTGCTCCTCGGCCTCGGCCGCGAGTGCGGCGGCGATGTCGGCCTGGATCGGGTTCGGACGGCCGGTCCACCAGCAGTAGAAGCCGTAGGCGAAGCCCGAGAGGGCGTAGATGCAGAAGAGGACGAAGACGGAGAGCGAGGTGTTGCTCGAGATCACGATGAAGAGAAGCGCGAACACCACGACGAACCAGAACGGGATCGTGCGCACGACGGCGTAGCTCTTGCCGGAGAAGAAGGGCGCGTTGGAGACCATCGTGAGGCCGGCGTAGAGCGTGACGACGGCGGCGATTTCACTCTGGTACGGCAGGAGCCATTCGGGGAGCTTGCCCTCGACGCCGAGCCAGACGAAGCCGCAGACGAGCGCGGCGGCGGCCGGAGAGGGAAGGCCCTGGAAGTAGTTCTTGCTCACGACGCCCACGTTGCAGTTGAAGCGGGCGAGGCGGAGGATGGCGCACAGGCAGTAGATGAAGGCGATGGCCCAGCCGAGCTTGCCGAGCCCCTTGAGGGTGTATTCGTAGACGATGAGGCCGGGGGCGACGCCGAAGCTGACGGCGTCGGCGAGGGAGTCCATCTGGACGCCGAATTCGGACTGGGTGTGCGTGAGTCGGGCGACGCGGCCGTCCATGCCGTCGAAGAGCATGGAGAAGAAGACCGCGATCGCGGCGGCGTAGAAGTCGCCGTTCATGGCGGCGATGATGCCGTAGAAGGCTGAGAAGAGCGCGGCAGCGGTGAATGCGTTCGGAAGAACGTAGATGCTCTTGCTTTTGACCGTGCTGAGGCGGCGCTGGCTGATCGAGGCCAGGCTTTCGCGATGGTAGGCGTTGTTGTTGCTCATCTCTTTTGTGATTCGTTCGGTTCGTTGAATGACGCGGGGACGTGGCACTCCCTGCGTCTGCGCAACGGCGCGAAGGCCGTGGCGGCGGTTCCTTTTTTGAAGCGGAACGCCCGTTTCTCAGGGCGTCTCGCGGTCAATCCATGATCTTAGCAACTTTTGACTGCTTGATCCATGACGCAAAAGGGTGGCGCGTCCGCGGACGCGCCACCCAAACGTAAGTGAACGTTTCCGTTTCGGCGTCAGATGATGTCGACCTTGATGGAGCCGACGCCGTTGACGCCGCCCTCAAGGTGGTCGCCCGGGAACACTTTGTCGGCGCCGCCGCAGGTGCCCGTGAAGATCATGTCGCCGGGCTGGAGCTCCCAGAATCTGGAGAGCTCGACGATCGTCTCAAGGGGCTGGACGATCAGGTTGGACGTGCAGCCGCCCTGTCGCTTCTGGTTGTTGACGTAGAGCCAGAGGTCGGCGGGGGCGGGCATCGGGCAGCGGTAGGCGGGGCGCACGTGGCTCACGGGCGCGGCGCGCTCGAAGGACTTGGCGCGCGCGAAGTCGGTGGCGCCCGACGGCAGCTTCTGGTCACCGAGCGTGAAGTCGATGCCGACGCACCAGCCCCAGACGGCCTCGGCCGCCTGTTCGAGCGTGAGGTTGCGGCCGCCCTTGCCGAGGCAGGCGACGAGCTCGATCTCGTGCTTGAGCACCTGACTCTGCGGCGGCATCGGGATTCGGGCGCATTCGCCGTCGGCCACGGGGACCACCGTGTAGCAGTCCTTCATGAAGTAGAAGGGCGTGTCTTTCGTCGCGGCGCCCGGTTCGGCGTAGTTCCTGGCGATGCCGAAGACGCGGCGGATCGGGAAGTAGGAGTAGGTTTCGTCCTGAACGGGCACGACGGCCTGCTGGGGCGGGGCAAAGACAAAAGACATGAAGGGCCTCCGGAAAGGAGATGGAAAAAATCATCGAGGGAAATATAGCAAATGCTTCGCCTCGGGCGCGAGCGGGTGCGCGCAGGAGGCGTCAGGGCTCGTCGATGCCCGCGATGCGGTTGGCGAGCATGGCGACGGCGGCCGCATAGAAGTAGCTGCGGTTGTAGCGCAGGACCGAGGAGAAGTTGCGGGTGCCGATGTACCACTTCGTGGTGCGCCGGCCCTTTTCGTCGAGCTGCGGCAGGTCGACGAGCAGGACGGGCTCGTCGTCGAGGAGCGGGAAGTGCTCTCCCGTGTCGACGCCCGCCTTGCGCAGTCCCTCGACGGTGGCGTGTGCGGCGATGCCGCCCGAGCCCGTCGCGTCGAAGATCTCGGCGTCGGCCCTGACGGGGTAGAGGAGTCCGCGGCCCGCGACCCAGCCGTGGGCCGTGAGGAATCTGGCGACGGAGGCGATGGCGTCGGGCTCGCTCTCGACCATGTCGATCCTGCCGTCCTTGTCGCCGTCGGCGCCCCAGCGGTCGAGCGAGCTCGGCATGAACTGGCCGTAGCCGATGGCGCCCGCGAAGCTACCGAGCACGGTGACGGGCTGGACTTCCTGACGCCAGCAGAACTCGAGGAAGTGCGCGAGCTCCTCCTTGAAGAAGGCGGCGCGGCGCGTGTAGTCGAAGGAGAGCGTCATCAGGCTGTCGAGCACGCGGTAGCGGCCCATGTTGCGGCCGTAGAAGGTCTCGACGCCGATGACGGCGGTGATGACGTAGCGGGAGACGCCGCTCTTCATTTCAATTTCGTCGAAGATGGCGGCGTTGCGCTCGATGAACTCGCGCCCGCGCAGGATGCGTTCCTGCGTGAGGAAGCCGCGTGCGTAGGCGAGGTAGTTCCTGAAGGGCGACTTGACGACGTCGGAGCCGGGCTTTCTGATGCCGGGCTTGGGCGTCATCAGGCGCTCGGCCGTTTCCGAGTAGCGGGCGACGGCCACCTCGTCCTTGAGCCACTCGAGCGGAATTCCGTGCTTTTCCGAGATCTGGCCCAGAAATTCGACGACGTCGGGCCGGGCGAGATAGCAGGATGCGGAGGGCGAGACGGTCGACTGGGGCGCCTTCGCCGTATTGGCGGGCGCATCCGCGGCGAGCGCGCAGGCGCAGGCCGCCATGCAGGCGGCGCAGGCGGTCGCGTAGATCGTCATGCGGAGTCGGGATCGTGTCGTCATGAAGGTTGTGCGGTGGATGGGTGACCTGAGGCATTGTAGCAAGGCTCGCCCGACGGGCCTCACCGGCGCGGGGCCGTGTTTCAGGATGGCACAAATTGACGGCGGGATGCCTGCGGGAGAGGCGTCGCACGTGCAGTGCGCCTCGGAGGCGTCGAAGCTGCGGGGCCCGTTCCCGAGCGGTCTCTTTTTCGGGTGGGCCGCCTGTGGTACGCTTTCCGTCATGGGGCGCCTCCCGCAGGCCCGCGCGGACTGCGCGGGCGGGCAGCCCGCATGAACGCCGCCAATAACAAGAACAGGCCATTGCAGATGATCAATCAAACGGACGTTCGCCCGCTCACGGGCTACTTCACGCACGACCGCATCGCCGTGCCCAACCCGCTTCCCGAGGCCCCCGAGCGCCCCGAGAGGCTCGACGTCATCGAGCGCAACATGCTCGCCCTCGGGATGGACGCCCTCGTCAGGGTTCACTATGCGAAGCCCGCGCCGATCGAGTCCGTGATCCTCGCGCACGACCTCGAGTACGTCAGGCGCCTCGAGGCCGCTTCGGCGGGATCCCGCCGCGCTTGCGACCTTCGACGCGCCCGACACGCGCGTCGGTCCCGACACCTTCGACGCCGCAATGAAGAGTGCGGGCGCGGTGGTCGAGGCGGTCGACGAGCTCTATGCGGGCCGCATCAAGAACGCCTTCTGCGGCGTGCGCCCGCCGGGACACCATGCGGCGCGCGCCGAGGCTCGCGGCTTCTGCTACCTCAACAACGTGGCGATCGGCGCCTACTGGGCGATGCGCCGCCACGGCGCGAGACGCGTCGCGATCGTCGACTTTGACGCGCACCACGGAGACGGCACCGAGGAGATCGTCGCGAACCATCCCGACATCCGCTTCATGTCGCTTTTCCAGTGGCCGCTCTATCCGCACCGCATGATGGAGCCCACGCCCAAGAACGTCGTCGTCAGTCCCGTTGCCGCAGGCGCCGACGGCGCGGTCTTCACCGACATCCTCGAGAACGTCTGGCTGCCGCAGCTCGAGGCCTTCAGGCCCGACATCATCTTCGTCTCGGCGGGCTTCGACGCCCACGTCGAGGAGCAGATGGCACAGCTCAAGGTGAAGGAGCTCGACTACGCGCGCATCACGCGCAGGCTGCTCGATGCGGCCGACGTCCTCTGCGAGGGGCGTCTCGTGAGCGTGCTCGAGGGCGGCTACGCCGTCAGAAGCCTTGCGCGAAGCGTGATGGCGCATCTCAACATGCTGGTCATGCGCGGACGAACCGCGCGATAAGGAGGAGAACCACATGCCGTTTTTCTCCCGGTCCGCTCTCAAGGACGGCGTCGCGATGCGCGAGGTCTGGTCCTGGGCCGCATTCGACTTTGCCAATTCGGGCTACACGACCGTGGTGCTCACGGCCGTCTTCAACGCCTACTTCGTGAGCGTGGTGGCGGGCGACGCCCCCTCGGCGACGTTCCTCTGGACCGTCGTCATCGCGGTGAGCAATGCGGTGAGCATGCTGCTGATGCCCGTCATCGGCACGGTGGCCGACGCGACCGCCACGAAGAAGCGCTGGCTCGCCGTCGCGACCTTCATGGCCGTGGGCGGCACGCTCGGCCTCATGTTCGCGGGACCGGGCACGATCGTCTGGGCCTCCCTCATGATCATCGTGAGCAACGTCGCCTACAACGTGGGCGAGTCCCTCAACTCGGCCTTCCTGCCCGAGCTCGCCCGTGAGGACGCCGTGGGCAAGGTTTCGGGCTGGGGCTGGAGCTTCGGCTACTGCGGCGGCATCCTTACGCTCGGCCTCTGTCTGGGCGTGGTGCTCGGCGGCGAGAAGCTCGGCTACGGGATGGACCAGACCGTGGCGGGCACGATGGCCGTGACGGCCTTCGTCTTCGCGGCCGCCGCGCTTCCGATCTTCCTCTTCCTCAAGGAGAGGAGCGTGCCGCGTCTTGACGCTGCGGACCGCGAGGCCGTCAGGAGCGCCGCCTCGGAGAGCTTTGCGGAGCTGCGCCGCACGCTCGGCTCGCTCGGCGACTTCCGCGACTTTGCCTGGCTTTCCGTCTGCGGGTTCCTCTATCAGTGCGGCGTCTCCGTCGTCATCACGCTCTCGGCCGTCTATGCCGCCGCCGTCATGGGGTTCAAGACCGAGGACACGCTCCTCATGGTCTTCCTCGTGAACATCACGGCCGCCGTCGGCGCCTTCGCCTTCGGCTACGTGCAGGACCGCATCGGCCACAAGCTCGCACTCGCGGGCACGCTCTGCGTCTGGATCGCGATGATCGCCGTCGCCGCCTTCTCGACCGAGCGCTGGCAGTTCTGGGTCGCCGCCAATCTCGCGGGCCTCGCCATGGGCTCGTCCCAGTCCGCAGGCCGAGCCATGGTCGCGGTCTTCGCGCCGAGCTCGCGCCTGGCCGAGTTCTACAGTTTCTGGAACATGGCGCTGTGGCTTGCTGCCATCGTCGGTCCGCTCTCCTACGGCGCCATCACCTGGATCACCGGCAACGAACACAGGATGGCCATCCTTTTCACGGGCCTCTTCTTCGTGCTCTCCCTTCTGGCGCTCGCGCCTGTGAGCATGAAGCGCGGCGCCGAGGTGGCCGCAAGGCTCTCAAAGTAGGACGCCCGCAGCAGGGCGCTCACAGCAGGGTGCCTTCTGCACGAGAGCAGGATAAAAACAGGGCCGGATGCGCGTTGCACGCATCCGGCCCTTCTCAGACCCCCAACAGCGTGCGGGTGGAGATTGCCCCGCTTTGCGGGAAGGCGCTTGGTTCCTTTCCTCGCCGTCCGCTCCGGACGACCCCCGTTGTCCTTGGATGGAGGCGGCGGCGTTTCGCTGTCGTTGAATGTATTGTGCATGAATTGAGAATGGTTCTCAATATCGTTTGTGGAATTTTTCGAGGAGATTATCCTTGACTTGATCCTGATCAAGAAAAGGAGGGTGGTAAACAAAAAAAGGAGACCTCCTTCAGGAAGCCTCCTCTTTGCGAGCGGAAATCAGAGCCCGACTCAGCGGCGGGCCTTGACGGTCTTGCCCTTGTTGAGCTCGAGGACCCTGCGCGTGTCGGCGGCGAGGTCGTGCATTTCAAGCTTGTCGTAGGAGTTCGCGATGATCTCAAGAGCGTCGTCGCGCATGGGCGTGTTCTGGAATTCGCTCACGACTCGCTGCGCGTGCTGGATGGCCGCGACATAAGCGTGTCGAACGTAGTAGTATTCTGCAACTCCAAGTTCATGCTTTGCCTGAGCCAGCACGAGCTGGTGCATGCGGCGGCGCGCTTCGGGCGCGTAGCGGCTGTCGGGGAAGCGCAGGGCGAGCTCCTTGAGGATGTCGAAGGCTTCTTGGGCGGCATTGGCGTCGCGCTCGGCAAGGTCCTGCGCGGCGAGCTTCGCGAACCAGCCGTCGTTTTCATTGAGGGTCGCAAGCGCCTTCAGGTACATGACGTAGTCGCTGTTGGCGTGGTTCGGATAGGCCTGCAGGAAGCGGTCCGCACCCTGAACGGCCTGGGCGGCGTCGCCGTCCTTCCAGTTCGCGTAGATCAGCTCGATCTGGGCCTGCTGTGCATAGGTTCCAAACGGATAGCGAGCCTCGAGCTTGGTGTAATAGTCTTTTGCATCGGTCCAGTTGCTCTCTTCAAGAGCGGCTCGGGCCTCGGTATACAATTTGTCGGCCGACCAGTCCGCCGTCGGATCCTTGTCGAGGGATTCGAGCCAGGAGCAGGAGGCGGTCGCCAGCGTGATGGCCGTCACGGCCATCAGCCTCGCGGCGAGGCGCTTATTAGGAAACTTGAAATTCATGACAAGCAGTTGCGAAAATTCTGAACTTTCGGATTATAACGACCTCCCCGATGCCGGGAACGGCGCCGATGATGACACTTTACCAAGTTTCACGGTGGAAGGGTTCTGGGGAGAACGCCTTGACAAGGTTCTCGCCACCCTGATGCCCGATGTTTCCCGAGCTCGTCTGCAGAAGCTCATCGAGGAGGGAAGCGTCGAGGTGAACGGCGAGGTCGTCCAGAAGGTGCGCCAGAAGGTCACCGAGGGCGACGAGATCTCGCTGCTCGAGGAGCCCCATCTTGACGAGGCGCTCGCCTTCACGCCCGAGGAGGACGTGGAGTTCGACGTGGTCTACGAGGACGATGCGATCGTCGTCGTCAACAAGCCCGCCGGTCTCGTCGTGCATCCGGGCGCGGGCAACCCCTGCGGCACGCTGCTCAACGGCCTGCTGTGGCGCTATCCCGAGCTCCGCGAGGTGCCCCGTGCGGGCATCGTCCACCGCCTCGACCGCGACACGACCGGCCTCATGGTCGTCGCCCGCACGCTTGCCGCCCAGACGAACCTCGTGCGCCAGCTTCAGGAGCGCACCGTCAAGCGCGAGTACTGGGCCTTCACGCTCGGCTCCGCCGCGCCCGACTTCGTCGTCGAGACGCCGATCGGCCGCGATCCGCGCAGCCGCACCCGCTTCAAGTGCTTCCCCGGCAGCACGGGCGTGCGCGCCAAGCCGGCACGCACTCGTGCCCGCTGCGTGGGCTGGAGCTCCATCGAGGGCCTGCCCGTCTCCTGGGTCGCCTGCCGCCTCGACACGGGCCGCACGCACCAGATCCGCGTCCACCTCACGAGCGAGGACCTGCCGCTCATCGGCGACCAGGTCTACCGCGGCCGCGCGCCCGGCCTCACGGTCAAGGTCGAGAACGAGCTCGACTTCCACCGCCAGGCGCTGCATGCCTCCCGCCTCGGCCTCGACCATCCGGTCACGGGCGAGTACATGGAGTGGTTCGTGCCGCCCGAGGACGACATGATCGACCTGATGGACGAACTCGGCTTCGGCCCCTGGAACGTCCCGGTCAGGGTCTTTGAGAACGAACGCCTCTGAAGCAGGCACCACAAGATATAGGAGGAAGGTCATGGAACTGACGAAACCCGGACTCGACATTCTGCAGCCCGCCTGGAAGGACCGCGCCCCGGCTTCGGTCGACGCGCTCTTCACGTGCCGCGACGGCGGCGTCTCGAGCGGCGCCTACGGCAACGCCGAAGGCATCATGGGCCTCAACGTCGCCCCGCATACGGGCGACTTCGGCGCCTGTGTGCGCATGAACCGCTCCATCGTCGCACAGCTCGTGCCGTCCGATCCCGTGTGGCTCAGGCAGGTGCACGGCACCGAGGTCGTCGACGCCGACACGGCCGAAGGCGAACCCGAGGCCGATGCCTCCGTCTCCACGAAGCCGGGCGTCGTCTGCACGGTCATGACCGCCGACTGCCTGCCCGTGCTCCTCGCCAACCGTGAGGGCACGGTCGTCGCCGCCGTCCATGCGGGCTGGAAGAGCCTTGCCGCCGGCATCATCGGGAAGACGATCCGCGTCATGCGCGAACGCGCCCCCGAAAGCACGGGTTTCGTCGCCTGGCTCGCCCCGCGCATCGGTCCCGAGACCTTCGAGGTCGGCCCGGACGTTCGCGAGGCGATGCTCGCCGGTCTCCCCGAAGCCGACCGCGCCTTCACGCAGGGCGAAGGCGACCGCCTGATGTGCGACCTCGCCTTGCTCGCAAAAATGGCGCTCGCCGCCGAGGGCGTCTCCGAGGACGACGTCTTCGACTGCGGCCTCTCCACCTATTCGCATCCGCGCCGCTTCTACAGCTTCCGCCGTGACGGCGAGAAGTCCGGCCGCCACGCCGCGATGATCTGGATCAAGCCCGAAGAGGCCTGATCTCCCGGTCCCGCCGAACAACCGCTTTTACAGGTTCAGACTCCCATGTCCCACAAGATTCCCGTCGTCGGCTTCGTTTCCCTCGGCTGCCCCAAGGCCCTCGTCGATACGGAGCGGATCGTCACCGAGCTCCGCGCCCGAGGCTACCGCATCGGCACGAGCTACCACGACGCCGACATCGTGATCGTCAACACCTGCGGCTTCGTCAACGAGGCCGTCAGGGAAAGCCTTGACGCCATCACCGAGGCGCTCGCCGAAAACGGCCGCGTCATCGTCTGCGGCTGCCTCGGCGGCCGCAAGGAGGCCGACGGCAGCAACTACGTGTTGAACCACTGCCCGAAGGTGCTCGGCGTCACGGGCCCCGACTCCGTCGATGACGTCATCGCGATGGTCGAGACCCATCTGCCGCGTCCCCACGAGCCCTGGGGCGATCTGGTGCCCGCCTGCGGCGTGCGCCTCACGCCCAAGCACTACGCCTACCTCAAGATTAGCGAGGGGTGCAATCACCACTGCACGTTCTGCGTCATCCCGAACCTGCGCGGCGGCCTCGTGAGCCGTCCTGCGGGCGAAGTGATCCGCGAGGCCCGCAACCTCGTCGACGCGGGCGTCAAGGAGCTCCTCGTCATCAGCCAGGACACGGCCGCCTACGGCGTCGACCGCCGCTACGCGCTCGATCTGCGCGCCAATCCGCCGCTGCGCACGCATCTGCTCGACCTCTGCAGGGGCCTGGGCGAGCTCGGCGTCTGGACGCGCCTGCACTACGTCTATCCGTATCCGTCCGTCGACGAGATCGTGCCGCTCATGGCCGAGGGCCTGATCCTGCCGTATCTCGACGTGCCGTTCCAGCATGCGCACCCGCGCGTGCTCAAGGCCATGAAGCGCCCCGCGAGCGCCGAGAAGAACCTCGAGCGCATTGCCGCCTGGCGTGCGGTCTGCCCCGACATCACGATCCGCTCGACCTTCATCGCGGGCTTCCCCGGCGAGACCGAAGAGGAGTTCGAGTACCTGCTCGACTTCCTGCGCGAGGCCAGGCTTGACCGCGTGGGCTGCTTCGCCTACTCGCCCGTCGAGGGCGCCCAGGCCAACCGGCTCCCCGGTGCGCTGCCCGACGAGGTTCGCGAGGAGCGCCGCAACCGCTTCATGGAGGTTCAGGCCGAGATCTCGGCCGAGAAGCTCCGCGCCAAGATCGGCACCGTCGAGGAGGTCATCATCGACGAGTACGACGACGAGGCAGGTCTTGCCATCGGTCGCACGAAGGCCGACTCTCCCGAGATCGACGGCAAGTGCTATGTCGAGACCCTCACGCCCTACAAGCCGGGCGACTTCGTGAAGGTCCGCATCACGGGCAGCGAGGAGTACGACCTCGTGGGCACGCCCGAAGACGAGGTTCAGACGAGCTGATTCGTCCGAACGCATCACGCAGAAGGCTTCGAGAGCCCAGGAAACAGGCGCTCTCGAAGCCTTCGTCGTTTTCGGAAGACGGGCGCGGAAAAAAGTGAATACATCTTTCGGCGAAAATTGGAAGTAGTCGCCCGAAGGGGCGCGAAAACTTCAATACAATGTCCGTTCCTTTGATTCCGCCGTTTCAGGTCAGGCTCCTCCGAGCCAGAAGCTGCGGCCGGTTTGGAAAACGACGCCTCGTCCGAGGACGCTTTCCAAACGGGCCTCGCCCACAGTTATTCAAACATTCCGGAGCTTCCCATGACCGACAACAGCGCACTGCGTCCCGACGCACTCACCCCGAAGGAAATCACCGAAAAGGTGCTCGGCCTCGGGGTAACCAAAAGCAGCATGGATCTGCGCACCCAGCTGCCCCTCACCGTACTCGCCGGCTTCTACATCGGGCTCGGCGGGCTCTTCTGCACGCTCTTCATGAGCGACTCCACGCTTCCCTTCGCAGTGCAGAAGTTCATGGGCGGTGCCGTCTTCTCGCTCGGCCTCTACCTCGTGCTCGTCGCAGGTGCCGAGCTCTACACGGGCAATACCATGCTCGCGGGTGCGGCCGTCGACGGCCGCATCAGCTGGGGCGCGGCGGTCATGAACTGGGTGCGCGTCTGGCTCGGCAACTTCGTCGGGGCCCTCGCGCTCGTCACGCTCGTCTACTTCGCGCACGTGGCCGACACGGGTCCCATGGCCAAAGGCATGATGAGCATCGCCGTCGGCAAGCTTTCCGCCGACTGGACGACGATCATGATCAAGGGCATCCTCTGCAACCTGCTCGTGTGCCTCGGCGTCTGGGTGGGCTATGCGGGCCGCACCGTCGTCGACAAGGCCGTGGGCGTCGTGCTTCCCGTCTCCGCCTTCGTGGCGCTGGGCTTCGAGCATTGCGTGGCGAACATGTACTTCCTGCCGCTCGCCTTCGTCCTCAAGCTTTCGGGCTACGCGCCCGAGGGCGTGCCGCTCGACGTGATCACGATCGAGAACATCGTCAAGAACCTCTCTGCCGCCACGGTCGGCAACACCATCGCGGGCGTCGTTCTCGTCCTCATGTACTGGGCTGCCTTCAGAAAGCGCGCCTGAGTATCCTGAAACGGCTTCCCGAAGCCGCCGTCGCCCGCGGGCACGGCGGCTTTTTTCAGGCCTGAAGCGGGTGCCGCACGGGCTCGCCCTGCGGAAAATGCGTATTTCCGCTCGCACGGTTCCATGCGGTATTATCAACAGGTTATTCATGACTCCGCGAAACGCCCGACGGGCTTCGCGGGCCTGTTCGGAATTGACTGATGTTCAGAAAAAGCATGCTGGCGGGCGCAACGGCGCTTGCAATCCTCGGCTTCGCCGTTTCGGCGCAGGCCGTCTCGCTCGGCGACCTGACTGTCGAAAGCAAGCCGGGTGAGCCCCTTGAGGCCCTGTTGGAGATCAACGACCTCGATCTGACGATCTCTCCGCTACTCGTTCGCGTGGCGCCTCCCGCCACCTACCTGCGCGAAGGCGTGAACTGGCCTTCCCAGGTTCAGGACCTCAAGCTTGCGCGCGACGGCAGCAACGGCACCGTGCGCCTGCGCCTCTACGGCGAGCAGGCCCTTCAGTCAGGCAGCTTCCCGCTTCTCATGGAGATGAACGCAGGCGGCACCGTCACCGTCCGCGCCTATGAAGTGCAGACGAAGGACGGCTCATTCGTCGTGACACCTTCGGCCGAACGCACCACCGTCAAGGGCGAGCCCCGCCGCCTCTCCCCCGAGCCGCTTGTCGTGCCCAGAGAGCCTGAGGCCGCTCAGGACAATCAGGAGGCGAAGAAGGAGGGCAAGGCCGAGACGAAGTCCGAATCCAAGGCCGAATCCGGGGCCGCAGCGCTCGCCGTGAAGACGGCTGCCGCCCCGCAGAAGGAAGTCTCCGCCGCCTCTGCCGAGAAGCAGGGGAAGATCCGCCGCAAAGGCCGCTATGCGCCCAACGTCGTCAAGGAATACGTGGCGCTCAACGGTTTCGACGCTTCGCAGGCCTTCCACGTGCAGCAGGACATGACCCTCTGGTCCGTCGCCTTGCTCTACTGGCCGAGCTACCGCGGCGCCACGCTCGAGCAGCTCGTCATCGCATTCCGAAACCTCAACCGCACCGCCTTCAAGGAAGGCGATCCGGGCAGGCTCGAGGTCCGTTCCGTCCTCAATCCGCCGACGGTCGAGGAGGTCCTCGCCATTGATCCCGTCGCCGCCTTCCACGAAGTGCACGGTGCGGACACGGCCATTCCCGGCCCCACGCAGAATCTGATTGACGCCCAACGGCTCTCCGGCGAGGCCGCCGCGAAGGTGGCCGATGCTCAGGACCGCGAGCGCACCGCAGGCAAGGCCCCCGAGGTCGTCGCCGAGGCGGGCCAGCAGGCCCTTGAGGAGGAGAAGGCCGAGGCCGTCAGGGAAGAGGCCGAAGCCGCTGAGGCGCGTGCCGAAGCAAAGGCCGCCGAAGAGGCCGCGGAGAAGGCTGCAGCCGCAGAAGCTACGGCCGCTGAAAAGCCCGCCGAGTCCGCCAAGCCGGCAGAGCCCGCCGCCGATGCGCCCAAGGTCGAGCCCGTCAAGACCGAGGCGCCCGCCCGGCCGGCTGATGCCGCAGGCTCCGGCGGCACGAACAACTTGCTCCTCTGGGGCGTCGGCGCCCTCGTTCTGGCGCTTCTCGCCTTCCTCGGCCTTCGCTCGCGCAAGCGTGAGGAAGATCCCGTCGAGGAGAAGAAGCCCGTTGCCGTCCTGATTCAGAAGGATGTCCCGCCAACCTCCGAAGCCCAGCTCAAGGCCGTCAGCACGACCGTTGACGAAGCCGTGAAGAACGGCACGACCGCCGGCGCCATGGGCGCGGGCGCGATGGCCTACGCCATGGCGCAGAAGGACGAGACCCGGAATTCCGAAAAGGCTCTGAAGTCCGAAGGAACCGGGGCCCCGGCCGATCAGCCGTGGCTCGAGCCCGATGACGACGAGCTGCCGCCGCTTGACGAAGAGGAGAAGGGGCCCGTGCTCGGCGCCTCCAGGCAGGCCGCCGCCGTTCTCGAGGGCGTCTCGCTCGACCTTGACGATGCGGTCGCCCCCGCTCAGACTTCCGCCCCTGCCGCCGCTCCTGCAGCTGCCACGCCTGCTCCCGCGGAGCAGAAGCCCGCAGAACAGCCCGAGCCCGCGGAACCCGAAACCGACAAGGAACGTGCGCTTGCCAAGGCGCTTGACGCCAAGCTCAAGCTCGCCACGAGCTTCGTGAGCCTCGGCGCCGTGGACGAGGCCCTCGAGCTTCTCCAGGAAGTGAAGCGCCGCGGCGGCGACGAGCTTCGCCATCGCGCCGAAGTCCTTGAAGAACGCATCAAGACTCAGACGGATCCGAAGTGAAGATAGCGCTTGGCATTGAATATCGCGGCACGGGCTTCAACGGCTGGCAGATCCAGCCCGACTGCCCGTCCGTGCAGCAGGCGCTTGAGGATGCGCTTGAGACCTTCCTGCAGGTGAAGACGCCGACGATGTGCGCGGGTCGCACGGATACGGGCGTGCACGCCATGCAGCAGGTGGTGAGCATTGAGACGCAGGCCGACCGCCCCGAGCGCAGCTGGGTGCGCGGCCTCAACACGTACCTGCCGCCCGGCGTCGCCGTGCGCTGGGCAAGGCGCGTCGACGACGACTTCCACGCGCGCTTCTCCGCACGCTCGCGCACCTACGAGTACTGGATTTACAACGATCCCGTGCGCTCTCCCATTCTCGACGATCTGACGGGCTGGGTCTTCCGCCCGCTCGACGTCGAGCGCATGCGCGAGGGTGCCGCCTGCCTCGTGGGCGAGCACGACTTCACGAGCTTCCGCGCCTCCGAGTGCCAGGCCTCGGGTCCCGTGCGTACGATCCGCCGCCTCGAGCTTGAGCGCCGCGGCCGCCTCATCGGCGTGCGCATCGAGGCCAATGCCTTCCTGCAGCACATGGTGCGCAACATCGTGGGCACGCTCATCTACGTGGGCACGGGCCGCGAGAAGCCCGAGTGGGTCGAGGAGGTCCTCAAGGCGCGCAGCCGCGCCGCGGCCGCGCCCACCTTCAGCCCGAACGGCCTATACCTGATGGGCGTGGGCTACGAGGATCCGTCCATCCCCGCCGCGGGGCCGAGTCCCTTCGGCTGGGAGGATCCCGAGCATCCTTCCGCTAATCCGTGAAGCCGATGCGGGGCGCGCCTTTGGGATTCCTCCCGGGCGATATAATTGGCGCAGTTTTGAAACGGTCCGTCCCCGCCGTCGCACGGCAGGGAGCGGACGAACCTGAAATGAAGAGCTTATGAGCTGGATTACGCACATTCTCCCCAAGATCAAGCGCGAGGACGACAACGAGCGCAAGCCGAGTCCGATTCCCGAAGGCGTCTGGACCAAGTGTCCGGGCTGCGAGCAGCCGCTTTACACGGAAGAGCTCCGCGCCAGCCTTCAGGTCTGCCCGAAGTGCGGCTACCATCACCGCATCGGCGCCCGCCAGCGCCTTCTCGCCTTCCTTGATCCCGAGAGCGCCGTCGAAATCGCCGCCAACGTGCGCAGCGTGGACCCGCTCGGCTTCGTCGACAGCAAGCCGTATCCGAAGCGCATCGCCGCGGCCGAGGCGGCCTCGGGCGAAACCGACGCGCTCATCGCGATGTCGGGTACGTTGCGCAGCCAGCCGATCGTCGCGACGGCCTTTGAGTTCCGCTTCCAGGCGGGCTCCATGGGCAGCGTCGTCGGCGAGCGCTTCTCCCGCGCCGTCGACGAGGCGATCCGCCTGCACGCGCCCTTCGTGTGCTTCGCGGCTTCGGGCGGCGCCCGCATGCAGGAGGGCCTTCTCTCCCTCATGCAGATGGCCAAGACGACGGCCGCCATCACGCGTCTGCACAAGGCCGGGCTCCCCTTCATTTCGGTGCTCACCGACCCGACGATGGGCGGCGTCTCCGCCTCGTTCGCCTTCATGGGCGACGTCGTGATCGCCGAACCCAAGGCCCTCGTGGGCTTTGCGGGCCCGCGCGTCATCGAGCAGACCGTGCGTGAAAAGCTCCCCGAGGGCTTCCAGCGCGCCGAGTTCCTGCTTGCCAAGGGCCAGATCGACATGATCGTCGACCGCCGCGAGATGCGCTCGCGCATCTCCTGCCTCACGCAACACCTGATGCGCAGGCCGCCCGTGGCGGGCGCCTGACGCACGGCTCTCCCGACCCGCACGCATTTTCGAGCCGCCCGAGACGAGCGCAGGACGCATCGTTCGGACGGCTTTTCCATTTTCCAGACTGGAGATTCCCTTTCATGTTTGATGCCAAGACCCTTGACGCGTGGCTCACGCACATCGAAGTGCTGCACTCGAAGCCCATCGACCTCGGACTCGATCGCATGAAGACCATGGTCGAGCGCATGGGGCTCGACTTCTCGTCCCGAACCGTCATTACCGTGGGCGGCACGAACGGCAAGGGCTCGACCTGCGCGATGCTCGAGAGCATCTACCGCGCGGCGGGCTACACGACCGGCATGCACACCTCGCCGCACCTCATCCGCCTCAACGAGCGCTGCGTAGTCAACGGGCGCGAAGTAGACGACGAACGCCTCATGGACGCCTTCCGCGCGGTCGAGAAGGCCCGCGGCGACATGACGCTCTCCTACTTCGAATACACGGCGCTCGCCATCCTCAGGATCTTCCGCGAGGACGAGCTCGACGTCGTGATCCTCGAGATCGGGCTCGGCGGCCGTCTTGACGCCATCAACACGATCGACTCCAACGCCGCCGTCATCTCGACGATCGGCATCGACCACGTCGCCTTCCTCGGCAACACGCGCGAGGCGATCGGCCTCGAGAAGGCTCACATCTACCGTCCGGGCTGCCCCGCCGTCTGCGCCGACGCCGACGTGCCCGCCACGGTGAGGAATCATGTCGAGCAGATCGGCGCGAAGCGACTCTTCGCGGGCGAGGACTGGACGGTGACGGTGAAGGAGAACGGCACGTTTACGTTCGCTCAGGGCGCGACGCTCTTCGAGGACCTGCCCGAGCCCGCGCTCGCCGGCGTCAACCAGTACCGCAATGCGGGCGGCGTCCTCTCCGTCATCGCCTCCCTGATGGACCGCGTGCCCGTCACGCTCGACGACATCCGCACGGGTCTGCGCCAGGTCCGCCTGACGGCCCGCTTCGAACTCATCACCACCGATCCCGTGCCCACCGTCATCGACGTCGGTCACAATCCGCAGGCGGCCGAGGTGCTTCTCACCAACGTCGTCCGAAGCCGCAGGCCTGGCGAACATACGATCGCCGTCTGCGGCATGCTCGCCGACAAGGACATGGCGGGCGTGACGCACATTCTTGCCGACGCCTTCGACGAGTGGCACGTCGCCTCCCTCACGGGGCCGCGCGCCGCCACCGCAGCACAGCTGCACGAAGCTATGCTTACGGCGGGCGTCGAGCCCGGCCGCATCCACGAGCACGCCGACGTTGCGCAGGCGCTCGCCGCCGCGCGCGAGAGCGCCGTAAAAATTGCAGGCGGCGCAGAATCGGGCGCGGAACAGGCTGTTAGAATCGTCGTATTCGGCTCCTTCGTCACCGTGACCGCCGCGCTCGAAGTCTTCGCAGGGGAAGGCATCGCTCGCTGATGCAGCGAAGGACCGGAAGACCCAACACCACCTGAGGGGCCACACGCCATGCAGTTTCCCAATCCGTTCAAAAAAGAGAAGCCGGCCGAACAGGCCGCCGAAGCGCCCCGCATCGAGCCTCAGCTCGGAGGCGAAGGCGGAGAGCCCTCCCCCTGGGATGTCCGCGAGGATCCGCCGGCCTTCAACGTCGTGGGCGAGGAAAAGCCGCTCGTCGAGCCCGAACGCGCTGCCGAGCCCGTTCCGGAGTCTGTTCAGGCTCCCGTTTACTCTCCCGCGGCGCCCGCAGCATCTGCGGCTCCTGTTGCACCCGCTCCCGCTCCCGAGTCTGCACCGCGCGGCTCTCTGTTCGTCGAGCCGAAGGCTCCGCAGCCTGCGGCCAAGATCGAGCCGCGCCTCGCGCCCCGCGCGGCGGATGCCGCGCCCGAGACCCGTCTCGTGATCGGCGAAATCGGCAGTGCGCCTTCGCCCGAGGCGCCGCGGCGTCCCGCGCCCGAACCCGAGGCCGCCGCGCCCGCAGGGGACGAGGAGCCGACGGGGAAGAAGCGTCTCAGGATGCCTGCGTTCGGATTCATGAAGAGGAAGGCCGCGCCGCTTTCCGACGAGGTCGAGGACGACGTGCCCGACGAGGAGATCCTTGTCCAGCGCCAGCGCACCCGCTACAGGCTCGTGGGTGCCGCCGCCCTGATGCTCGGCGTCATCGTCGTCTTGCCGCTTTTGCTCGACAGGGAGCAGGACGTCAAGCCGCCCGTCTCGACCGAGATTCCGGCCGTGCCCGAAACGGCGAGGACAACGCTCAACGCCCTGCCCGGCAGTTCGGGCGACGTCGACGTGACGGCCAACGGCGCCGCCGCGGAGCAGTCCACCTCCAGAGCCAACCTTGCCAACGAGGCTCGCCAGCCCGTGAAGACGGAGCCCGCGCCCAAGGCCGAGGCCGCCAAACCCGCGCCTGCGCCCGCCGCCAGGCCCGAGCCCAAGAAGGCCGAGGAAAAGCCTGCGAAGAAGAGCTCCGCCACGGACGGCAAGGGCTTCTACGTTCAGGTGCTCGCGACGAGCAGCGAGCGCAATGCCGAAAAGCTCGTCAGGGAGCTTTCCGCCAAGGGCTATCCGGCCTACAAGGTTTCGGTGAGCCAGAAGGCGGGCACGCTCTGGCGCGTGCGCGTGGGCAACTACGCGACCCGCGACGAGGCCCGCGGCGTTCAGGGTACGCTTGTGCTCGACGGCCACACGGGCCAGCTCATCGTCGGCAACAATCCCTAGGCGCCCGCCGGCTCGTAAACGCCTGAGGGGCGGGATATCCCGAACGCCCGCCCCCATTCCTGCTATAGTAACGGCTTCATCAATTCTGCAGCCTTTTTCAAGATGACTGAAATCGACTGGATCATCTGTGCCCTGCTCGTTCTTTCGACGGTGGTGGGCATCATGCGCGGCGTCATCCGCGAAGTGCTCTCGATCGTCGGCTGGGTGGCCGGCTTCATGCTGAGCATGAGCTTCGCGGGTGAAATCGCCGACCGCATTCCGCTCGATAGCATCGGCTACATTCCGCGCGTGATCATTGCGGCCGTTCTGATTCTTGTGGCCTGCCTCTTCGTCGTCGGGCTCTTCGGCTTCATTCTGCGCAAGATGCTCGAGGTGGCTGCACTCACCTTCGAGGACCGCATCCTCGGCGCGGCATTCGGCTTCGTGCGCGGCATCATCGTTGTGGCCGCCTGCGTGTTCTTCTTCGGGCTGTCGCAGTCGCTCAGCTCAAGCCGCATGTGGCAGCAGTCCGTCATGATCGGACCTGCCGAGACCGTGATCGAGTGGTCGATGCCCTACATGCCCGAGTGGATTCGGGCGCTCAGAGGCACGAAGGTGACGGGATTGTGACGAATTTCATCAAGGGGACCTTGCACATGCATGGTCCCCTTGGTCGTTTTTAGACGACTTTTTTCTCTCAACTCTCCTCAATCACAGCCTGCCGCCGATCCCTCGTTGGTGCGGCACGGGCTAAAGGAAAAACAAGCATCATGTGCGGGATTATCGGCCTGATGTCCGACACGCCGGTCAACCAGCGTGTCTATGACGCGCTTCACCTCTTGCAACACCGCGGCCAGGACGCCGCCGGCATTGCGACACTCGACGGCCTTCAGTTTCACTTCTTCAAGGGGCTCGGCCTCGTGCGTGACGTCTTCCGTACGCGCAACATGCGCGACCTGACGGGCAGCATCGGCATTGGCCACGTCCGCTACCCGACTCAGGGCAACGCGACGTCGCCTGACGAATGCCAGCCCTTCTACGTGAACGCGCCGTTCGGCATTGCGTTCGCGCACAACGGCAACCTGACGAACGCGGACGACCTGCGCCGCGAACTCTACGACACGGACCGCCGCCACCTCAACACGACGAGCGACTCCGAGGTTCTTCTCAACGTGCTCGCCTCCGAGCTCTCCCGCGCCACGAGCGAGGGCCGTCGGCTGACGAAGACGGCCGTCTTCGACGCAGTTCGCGCGCTGCGTCGCCGTGATCGCGGGCAAGGGCATGCTCGCCTTCCGCGATCCCTGCGGCATTCGTCCGATCTGCTGGGGCTCCAACAAGCTTGAGAACGGCTTCACGGAGTACATGGTGAGCTCCGAGTCCGTGACGATGATCGGCCTGGGCTTCAAGACCGAGCGTGACCTTAAGCCGGGCGAGGCCATGTGGATCGACCTCGAGGGCAACGTCTCGTTCTCGCAGTGCGCCGACGAGCCCTCGCTTCATCCCTGCGCCTTCGAGTTCGTCTACTTCGCCCGTCCCGACTCCACGATCGACGGCATCAACGTCTACGCCGCCCGCCTGCGTCTGGGCGAGATCCTCGCCGACCACGTGAGGGAGGCCGTCGACCTCAAGGACATCGACGTCGTGATGCCGATTCCCGACAGCGCCCGCCCGTGCGCCCAGCAGCTCGCCCAGGTGCTCGGACTGCCGTATCGCGAAGGCTTCATCAAGAACCGCTACATGGGCCGTACCTTCATCATGCCCGGCCAGACGGTCCGCAAGAAGAGCGTGCGCCAGAAGCTCAACGCCATGCCCGTCGAGTTCGAGGGCAAGAGCGTCCTGCTCGTCGACGACTCCATCGTGCGCGGCACGACCATGACCGAAATCGTGCGCATGGCCCGCGAGGCCGGCGCCGTCAAGGTCTTCGTGGCCTCGTCCGCCCCTCGCGTCATGTTCCCGAACGTCTACGGCATCGACATGCCGACGCGCTCCGAACTGCTCTGCGGCGACGGCAAGAGCGCCGAGGAGGTCGCGAAGATCCTCGGCGCCGACGCCGTGATCTACCCGCCCGTCGAGGACCTCAACAAGGTGCTCTGCGACATGAACCCGTCGGTCGAGTCCTTCGACTGCTCGTGCTTCGACGGCCGCTACGTCACGGGCGACATCACACCCGAATATCTTGACGCACTCGACGCGAAGGCCGCGGCCGCCAAGACCGCGGTGAAGGCGGCGGGCTCCGACGACTGAAGCAGCCCGAGCCTGCGCTAAAATCGGCACGCATCCGGCACGCACGGAGCGTGCCGATTCTTTATGAAAAATACATTCAGGAGGTCCGATATGGACGATCGCAATTCCGAAGGCTTCTCGACCATCACTCCCGAGGAAGCCAGAGCCATGATGGACGACGGTGACGTCGTCATCCTCGACGTGCGCGAGCCCTCGGAGTTCGCCACGGGCCACGTGCCCGGCGCCATCAACGTTCCTCTGGGCGAAATCCGCATGGGCCGCACGCTTCCCGAGTGTCCCGATCTCGACAAGACCGTTCTCATCTACTGCCGCTCGGGCCGACGCAGCGACATCGGCGGCAGGATCATGGCGGCGAGCGGCTACCGCGACGTGCGCAACTTCCTCGGCGTCATCCAGTGGCCCTACGAGCTCGTGCGCTGAACGCCGCCTTCGAAATCCGAGGGCCGGCGGATTCGGATTGCAACATCGGGCAGGGGATAATTTCTATATGAAAATCTATATTTAGGTGTAAAATTTTCTACAGATGAGCCGCCTCTCCTCAGGCCCTGAGGCGGATGATGTTTGGAGAAGTCCCGATGGCCCGAACTCTGTACCGGAAGATTCTCGACAAGCACGTGGTGCGCGCGATCGACGCGAACACCGTGCTGCTCTATGTCGATCTGCATTTTGCGAACGAATACACGAGCCCGCAGGCGTTTGCGGGCCTCGTCGAGCGAGGCGTGAAGGCGCCCGTTCCCGACGCGCACCTCTGCGTCGTGGACCACATCATTCCGAGCGCGGACGTCACGCCGCGCGTCATTGCCGACGCGGCCTCGCTGCGTCAGGCCGAAACGCTCGAGGCCAACTGCCGTCGCAACGGCATCGACGCCTTCTACGGCGTGAACGACCCGCATCAGGGCATCGAGCACGTCGTGGTGGCCGAGCAGGGACTGGTGCGTCCCGGCATGGTCGTCATCTGCGGTGACAGTCACACCACGACCCACGGGGCGCTCGGCGCCCTCGGATTCGGGATCGGGACCTCTGAAATCGAGCACATTCTCGCGACGCAGACGCTCGTCTATCGTCTGGCGAAGACGATGCTGATCCGCATCGACGGCGAGCTGCCCGAGGGCAGCACGGCCAAGGATCTGGCGCTCACGGTGCTTCGCACGATAAGCGCCCGCGGTGCGCTCGGACATGTGGTCGAGTATCAGGGCAGTGCGGTCGATGCGCTTTCGATCGAGGGCCGCATGACGCTCTGCAACCTCACGGTCGAGGCGGGCGCCCGAGGCGCCCTGATCGCGCCCGACGAGAAGACGACTGCGTGGGTCGAGGCCCATGTGCCCGATCTTGCGGGAGAGGAGCTTGAGGCCGCCCGCAGCTTCTGGCGGACGCTCGCGCCCGACGAAGGCGCCGTCTACGACCGCACGGTGACGATCGACGCTTCGAGCGTCAGGCCGATGGTCACCTGGGGCACAAGTCCCGACCAGTGCACGGCGATTGACGAGCCGATTCCCGAACCCGAATCCTTCGCGGATCCGATTGCGCGCGCAGCCGCCCGTCGCGGGCTCGCCTATCAGGGACTTGAGCCCGGCATGACGATGGAAGACGTTCCCGTGCAGCACGTCTTCATCGGCTCCTGCACCAATGCGCGTCTTGCGGATCTTCGCGCCGCAGCCGGGATCCTCAGGGGGCGGCATGTGGCGCCGGGCGTCCGCGCACAGGTGGTGCCGGGTTCCATGGAGGTGCGCCGCCAGGCGGAAGAGGAGGGCATCGCGCAGATCTTCCGCGACGCGGGCTTCGAGTGGCGAAAGAGCGGCTGTTCGCTCTGCCTCTGCATGAACGACGACATTCTGGAGGCGGGCGTGCGCTGCGCCTCCACCACGAACCGCAACTTCGAGGGTCGTCAGGGGCGAGGCGCCCGCACGCACCTCGTGAGCCCGCAGATGGCTGCGGCCGCGGCCGTGACGGGCAGGTTCACCGACTGGCGCCGTCTTTGAGAAGGAGCATCAACATGGAAAAGCTGACCTCGCTCACGGCCGTCGCCGCACCGCTTCCGATCGACAACTGCGACACCGACCAGATCATGCCCAAGCAGTTCCTGCGCGGCATCGACAAGTCGGGGCTCGCCCGCGGCGTCTTTTTCAACATGCGCTGCAATCCCGACGGCTCGCCCAGAGCCGACTGCGTCTTCAACAGGCCCGGGTTCGAAAAGACCGCGATCATCTGCGCGGGTCCGAACTTCGGCTGCGGCTC
>OCPT01000707.1_pt1 | contig 23227 bp, 15 predicted proteins | sample 1538741 | NCBI WGS metagenome assembly OCPT01 (sample SAMN04571723, study PRJEB22368) | human gut metagenome | biome: human gut; material: stool | host: Homo sapiens | place: Luxembourg | collected 2012-12-06 | reverse complement strand
GGATTTTCAGACGACGTGCCTGTGCATCTCCAAGGTTGGAGCAGCTTCCTACCTCAAAGTATTTCTTCTGACGTGGAGACCATGCTTCAACATCGAGGGATTTTACCTTAAGATCAGCAAGGTCACCGGAGCAGCACTCAAGCGTACGAACCGGAATATCAAGAGAACGGAACAGATCTACTGTATTCTGCCACAGCTTGTCGAACCACATCTTACTCTCCTCTGGCTTGCAGACAACGATCATCTCCTGTTTCTCGAACTGATGGATACGGTAAACACCTCTCTCCTCAAGTCCATGAGCACCTTTCTCTTTACGGAAGCACGGAGAATAGCTTGTAAGTGTCTTCGGAAGCTCTTCCTCCGGAATAATCTGGTCAATGAATTTACCGATCATGGAATGCTCACTTGTTCCGATCAGGTAAAGATCCTCACCTTCGATCTTGTACATCATAGCATCCATCTCCGCAAAGCTCATAACGCCTGTAACAACGTTGCTTCTGATCATGAAAGGCGGTACGCAGTAAGTAAATCCCCGGTTGATCATGAAATCTCTTGCATAGGAAATTACTGCGGAATGAAGGCGTGCGATATCACCCATCAGATAATAGAATCCGTTACCGGCAACACGTCTTGCGCTGTCAAGATCGATTCCATCAAAATTCTCCATGATATCTGTATGATACGGAACTTCAAAATCCGGAACAACCGGCTCACCAAATTTCTCAATCTCTACGTTCTGGCTGTCGTCTTTACCGATCGGTACAGAAGGATCGATGATGTTCGGGATCACCATCATATCTTTCAGAAGCTCTTCCTCAACCTCTTTCTCTCTCTGAGAAAGTTCCTCAATACGAGTTCCGGATGCAGCAACCTGTTTTTTAACCTCTTCTGCCTCTTCTCTTTTTCCCTGGCCCATAAGAGCACCGATCTGTTTGGAGATCTTGTTTCTCTCAGCACGGAGAGCCTCAACCTCCTGCTTAATCTCTCTGTTTTCTTTATCAAGTTCGAGAACCTTGTCAACCAGCTCCAGTTTGCTGTCCTGGAACTTATTGCGGATATTCTGCTTTACAACCTCCGGATTCTCTCTCACAAACTTAATGTCTAACATGATATTCCTCCTGTATTAAAAATATTCTTACTCTTTGCAGTTTTTTATTCCTTCTCAATCTCACCAAGGCCAAAGTTTACTGCTTTTCTCAAAGCTTCCACTTCTTCCTGACTAAGTACAACATAGGACTCACCTTTTACGATCTCCTTTAAATAAAGGAAACAGTTATCGCGGCTGTGAACCGCATTCAAGATCAGACCCGTATTGTTTTTATCAAGAAGCGCCAGTGCAAAGCTGAGTTTTCCACCTACATCATCAAATGCATCATACTTTTCAACGCCATATTTGCTGAACATTACATTCATATTTTTTTTGATAAAGCTGATGTCATGATCATGATCTTCCTTTGCTTCATACAGCCGATCGATCTGTGCAAATTTTCTTACAAAAACTTTTTCCAGTGACTGTGCATCTCCGCCTCTCATAAACATCTTGTACTTCCGTTCCAAACGGCTGAGACGCATATTGCTACTCACCACATTGATCAGAAGAATGATGGTAAGGATCAGCAAAACAATGATCACAATCCCGGAATCAATTCCCATGCTTTCAAAAATCCCGCTCATTCTGCCTCCTATCTGATAGATTCGAACAGATCAATGATCCTCTCCAGTTCATCTCTGGAATAATATTCAATTTCAATTTTACCTTTGTTGTTTTTCTTTCGCTGAATGGATACCTTTGTTCCCATGATACCTTTCATTTTTTCTTCCAGGCTCTCATAAATGGCATCTTCTGCTGTGTTTTTCTCTGTTTTTACTTTTTTCGCAGGGGAAACCAGATTCTTTACAAGTTTTTCCGTCTCACGAACACTGAGTTTTTCATCAAAAACCTTCATGGCTGTTGTTTCCTGAAGAGCTTCATCAGAAATTCCCAGAAGTGCTCTCGCATGACCAGCTGAGATCATATCTGCAATTACCATTTCCTGAACTTTTGAAGAAAGCTTCAGCAGACGCATGGAATTAGTTACTGCAGTTCTGCTTTTGGCAACTCTGTCTGCGATTTCATCCTGTTTCAGGTGAAACTCTTCCATCAGACGTTTGTATGCCATCGCTTCCTCTATAGGATTCAGGTCTTCCCGCTGAATGTTCTCGATCAGGGAAATTTCTACGATTTCCTGGTCTGTAAACTCTTTTACAACAACAGGAACTTCCTTGAGCCCTGCCATCTTGGCAGCTCTCCAGCGGCGTTCGCCTGCAATGATCTCAAAATAATCCTTCTTATCGGATACCAACAACGGCTGAAGAACACCGTACTGTTTAATGGATTCCGAAAGTTCCAGCAGCGCATCCTCATCAAAATGTCTTCTGGGCTGATTCAGATTTGGTTCTACGCTGGAAATTTTCACAAGTCGTTCTGCGGCCGGATTATCTTTTTCAGTTGGTTTGTCTTTTTTTACAACTGCAGATCTTGTCTTTTTTGCAGGTTCCTTTGACGGACCGCCTGCTTTGTTCGGGATCAGTGCGTCAAGACCCTTTCCAAGGCCTCCTGTTCTTCTTCCAGCCATCACTCGTCCTCCCTGCCTATAACTTCTTCTGCCAGGAGGCGATAACTCTCTGCTCCTGTAGATCGTGAATCGTACAGATTGATCGGTTTTCCATAGCTTGGTGCCTCTGCAAGTCGTACATTTCTCGGTATGATCGTTTTGTATATATTCTGGTCCAGGTTTTCTTTTACATTTTCTACAACCTGAAGTGACAGATTTGTTCTGGCATCATACATAGTAAAGACCACGCCTTCGATCTTCAGTCTCTTATTCAATCGGTCTCTTACCAGTTCGATGGTATGTATCAACTGTGACAAACCTTCCAATGCATAATACTCACACTGAATCGGCACCAGAACGGAGGTTGCGGCTGTCAAAGCATTAATTGTAAGCATGCTCAGTGACGGCGGACAATCCATGATTATGTAATCATATTTCCGGCGAAGTTTATCCGTGATCTTTTTCAGGATAAATTCTTTATCCTCAAGATCAACCAGTTCAATTTCTGCACCGGAAAGATTCATATTCGATGGTATCAGGTCAACATTATCTACAACGTTCTTTATAATGGTATCCTTGGTCTCTGCTTCTCCAAGCAGCAGCTCATAAAGGGTGTTTTCTACTGCATTCTTGTCTGCGCCAAGTCCACTGGTCGTATTTCCCTGCGGATCAATGTCGATGGCAAGAACCTTTTTCCCTTTTTCAGCAAGGCAGGCCGATAGATTGATGGCTGTCGTTGATTTTCCAACCCCGCCTTTCTGATTGGCAACTGCAATGATTCGTCCCATTGTACCCCTCCTTTTTATTTTTTTAAGGGATTTTTACTCATTGGATATCATTATAACACTTTTATTTTTAAACTGCCACATAATGTTTCACGTGAAACAATAGAAAATAGGTTTTGAATTATTTTATTTATTGTGTAGTATACCCAAACTCATTCCGGACTAAACAGAAGTTTGACAGTAACAGTACATCGATTATAAAGTCCATCAACTCCTCATAAACTTCCAGTTTTATTTGCTGTCAATCAGACTATATATTTTACGCCATTACGCCATAAAAACGTACCAGAAATGAAGTTCCCATTTATAGATATTTTGTTGAAATTGTTCTGATTTATCGTAATCTCGAAAATAATTCGATTTTCTCGGTATAGATATTATCTTTTATGGAACCTTGCACACTGCTACATAGGCATCGAAATCCCTTTCTTTTACAGCATTTATAGCATTTTCAAATTTTATCTGAACACTAAAAACATTACTATTATTATCAAGCGAACAAAAGCATCTGTAAACACATTCTCAGTTCTACACTGAATAACTGCTTCGCGATTTACCAAAAGGACTACAAGCTACTCTTCCCTGATAAGAAGCAGTTCTTCAACCACTGCTTATCGTTTCTTGCAATTGAAGCCAAAAACAGGGGGACCTCCTGATTCGAGTCATACAAACAAAAGCATCCGCAGTTGCTACGCAGCTTTACACCGAATAACTGCTTCGCAGTTTATTAAAACTTGCTTGTACTCTTCCCGATACAAGCAAGTCACCAACCGCTGCTTATTGCTTCTTACACTTGAAGCAGGGGACCTCCTAACTCGATTAAAAACTATATCACGCTACCGTAAAGCGCATATGAGTTGTCGTTGTTGCGAAACATTTTTTAAGTCAAGCGGATAAAAACATCCTCTTCACTACTGCTCATAGCTTAATAAATGCTTCGCAGTTTATCAGAAGGAGACGGTACTTCTCCTGATACAAGCAAGTCCCCAACCACTGCTTATTGTAGTTCACAATTGAAGCAGGTGAATTACTTGATTCGATTAAAATCTATATTAAACCTACCATAAAACACATAAGCACGAACTACAGCTGTTTTTTATTTCTGCAATTGTCCAAAGATGGGGTTATGACTCTTTATTCTTAATCTGTCTTCGGATGTTTCACGTGAAACATCCGAAGATAGATTATCAAACCAATATTCATAATTGAAGCAAGTGACTTCCTCGATCCGGTTAAAAATGCCATCAACGAAATCGATCCAGGACACGGTTTGACTTGTAACTGCAAGGGTACTGAACAGTTACGAACACATTATAAAATCAATGAGAAATATCAAAAAAATACTCCGATATATTCTCTCTGGCATTATCTGTATCACGAAAGCATGTAAAAAATACAAGAAACTCCATCCACAAAATAATGTGGCTGTTATCTTTATATTCCCCAAAAACATCTATATATAGCAAATGGAAACTTCTTTTCCCGGAGTGTTTTTATAGTGTGAAATACATGTATCTCTCGTAAAAAAATATAATATTATGAAACTGGAATTTTCGATTTTTATTTATTTTATTATGTTTACGAAAGATTTGCGTATTTATTTCATTTTTCTTCCAATCCTGTTATATATTCGTTATATACATGTTAACTAAAGACTTTTTCAAGCATAGTTTCATTTTGTAATATCCAATATAAAATGTATCTGAATAAGGTTCCGGCATAGAACTAGCATAAAATAAATTTCACTTAATAGGCTTTTTTCTTCTAAATCAAGCCATAAAACACTTCCCTGTCTTCCATTTATCCCAGTCATGCGGATAAAAATTTTTGCATTCGATCATAGTTTTACACAAAATAGCTGTTTTACAGTTTATCAGGAAGAGTACAAGTATTTTCCCACCCACAGATTATTGTTTTTTTGTAATCGAAGCAGCTGCTTTCTTTTATTCGATCAATCAAAATTTTACATGTTTAAAGTAGGAACGGCTCTATATTTTATCTTTTTGTCGCATGTGTGCAGGTGCACATTTTGCATTTTAAGGTTTTTTATATGTGTATACGCGTAAAGTACGTTTTATCGTACTTTTTTATTTAAAGTACTATAATTTGTACTTTAACGCTTTTTCATTCGTAAATATCCTATTATTTCTATTTATTTGCCAGTATTTTCTTTTACAAAGTCCTTTTTATCGTACTTAACGTTTGTATTATTATCATTATCATAGTGTTCTCTTCGCAGAAATAATCTCTTATTTCTCTTTATTTCATCCTTACTCTTATATCGTTCTTCTATAAAATCCCCCATATTTTCCGCCTTTCCCTCCATTTTTTCATATAAATACACATTTTTACTACATTCACTTAACTTGTTAATTCCCCATCCAGTTCACAAAAGCATCTAACCGAAATCATGGGGAATACTGAGGACAGTATCTGGCAACTCATCTTCAAGTGCGCAAACATATCTATCCAATTTGGGATCAAACGAATAAAAATACCCGTATTCGCTACGCAGTTCTACACCCAATAGCTACTTTGCAATTTATCAGGACCTGCTTACAATGTACCCATAACAGTGGCCACATGAATTAGTGCAGTACCTTGTTTTCAGACATGCCCACTATTCCTTTCCCCGTTTCTAAACGCCGTCGCATTCTTCCTAATACACGCCACCCACTGCTTATTACTTATTACTTTTTACTTTTTCGTAATTGAAGCAGGAGACTTACTGTTAACTGGTAATATTATCCTCCGAGTTTTTTTGTGAGCAAAGACCACTGAAAGCCCTGGACATACCATGCAAATTTATGTGATTAGCATAATTTCTGTGCATCGCGAAGTATATTACCAAGAACAGAGTGATCAGTAATCAGGAAACTTCTTGATTTAATTCAAGCGGATAAAAGCATCCGCTTCACTACTTGCTCATAACCGAATAAGTGCTTCGCAGTTTATCAGAAGGAGCCTGCACTTCTCCTGATGCAAGCAAGTTCCCCTGATTATTGCTTTTCAAAATCGAACCGGGGGACTTATTTGATTCAGTTAAAAACACTTCTTCTCTTGCCTCATTTTCCCCTGAAATGCTATAATCCATAAAGAAAGCATTCGCAAACTGCAAGGAGTTTGCGGCTAATACATTGTTTCGTAAATAACTATACCAATCGCGTGGGATGTGGATTCGAGTGTGCAGATATAAAAATGCAAGCGTAGCTGGCTATGCTGAGGCTTTTAGATCTGTGCAGTCGGATTCACCAACAAGTAATTGGTATAGTTATTTCGAAAACAATGTACTAGTACAGCGAAAATTAAGTTTCTGCTATATTGACGTAGGATGATTTTCTCATATGCAAGGCGAAGGAATGAGGCGTAGCGGTGGCTACGGCGATTGACGACAACGCAGCATATGAAAAATCAGGCAAGTCAATATGGCGGTTACTTAATATTCGCTGTACTAGTCATTTATCATCTGATTGAAAGGAATATTTTATACATGAACACCACAAATAATCGCAACGATTTCTATAAAGAACAATTAGACAAGACTTTAAATGGCAATGAAAAGATCGAAACTGCCATTGCAGCACTCCAAAAAGAAGCAACCGAAGAAATGCTTGCTCATACTCTCACCGTGATCCGTCACAGAATGCAGGAGCAGGCACAGCTGATCATTGCTGTAGAACCTCCAAAAGGTGATGGAAAAATTTCTCTTCATGCGATCAAAACCAACGATGGAAAGCAATGGTGGGCTGCATTTACCAGCTTTGACGAAGAGTTAAAAGGCAGTGATAAGATCATGTCCACATTTACCGCAGATATTGATAAGATTTTTGCTTCTGCATTGCAAGAACCGTCTGTTGAGGGAGTAATTCTCAATCCATGGAACCGCACACTGATGCTGAACAAAACCCTTATCAACATCATCCTCGGCAATCCTGTATAGCATCAGCTCTGTCGGATAACAAGTCCAATGTTTCACGTGAAACACTTGGTATTTTACTGAAGTATAAAAGCATTCCAGCGGATAACAGCATCCTCTTCGCTACTTGCTCATAACCAAATAACTGCTTCGCAGTTTATCAGAAGGAGCTTTTCCTTCTCCTGATACAAGTAAGTCCTCTGCTTATTGCTCTTCGCAATTAAAGCAGGGGACTTACTTGATTCGGTTCGAAATCTGATTTCTATGTATCATGAAGCGTATTGGCGATGCTACTGTTCACTGATAATATTCCGTAAGTTTTTTTTATAAACGAAGGTCGCAGAAAGCCCGAAGCCATACCGCACCAATTTATGCGATCAACATAAATTCTTTGCATTGCGAAGCGCGTTACTGAAAGCAGAACGAACAGCAACTTAGCGATCATCGCCAAGAACAGAATGGACAGTAGCGTCAGCATACAATAACAAGGTTAGGGTTCCCACAAAAGCATTGTAAATTTTTCGTTCCTGTCGTATAATAAAGCAAAGAAATATTCAGAAAAAATCAGATCAGATACCTGAATTACGTTACATCTGTCCTGATTATTTTTACGAATTCCAGGAGGCTTTTTAATGAAGAAAAATGGACACAGACTACTTACTCTTGCAGCTTTAGTCGGAACTGCCGCAGGTGTTATTCATATTGCTAACCGTTTCATAGATGCCACATCTCAGCTTAAAGATATGCTGGAACAGCCACACAGCAGAACCTATGACTGGCGTTTTGGAAAGATTTTTTATACAAAACAGGGACATGGCACCCCTATTCTTCTTATTCATGATATCATGCCAGGTGCTTCCGGTTATGAATGGAATGCCATAGAGAAGCAGCTCGCAACCGAACATACCGTTTACACCATTGATCTTCTTGGATGTGGACGTTCCGAAAAACCGGATATTACTTATACCAATTTTGTATTTGCTCAGTTACTCTGTGATTTTGCCAAGAATGTGATTCGTGAGGAAACCGATGTTATTGCCAGTGGTTTCTCAGGTTCTTTTGCGATCATGGCTTACCGTAACAATTCCGACCATTTCCGCAAGATCATGCTGGTCAATCCACCAAGCTTCAGTTCCCTGAAGCAGGCACCTTGTAAAGACAACAAGCTCTTTAAGTATTTTATCGAGCTTCCGATTTTCGGAACTCTGATCTATCATATGGTAGCTTCCCGCGAATCCATCAGCAGTCTGTTTATGGAAAAGCTGTTCTACAATCCCTTCCATGTAACAGATACACTGGTAGACACCTATTATGAATCCGCTCACAAGGGTGGTTCCAACGCCAAATATCTGTATTCCAGCTACATTGGCAAATACCTGAATATCAGCATTAATAATGCCGTAGAATCTTCCGATGCATGCATCTATATTATTTCCGGAGAAAAAGAAGCTTCCGCTTCTCTTATCGCAGAGGAATATCAGAAGCTGAATTCTTCCATTGAAACCGCTGTGATCCCGGAAGCCAGACATCTTCCTCATCTGGAAGATCCGGAACATTTCCTGGAACAGGTAGCTATTTTCCTGTAAAAACAACTTATGATCCGGCACCAAAAACAAAATTTATCTATAGTAATTTTGGAGATCAACGTATCAAAAGAACATTGTTTATGTTCGGAGCCGTTGAGCTTCATGCAGTAATTTGTGGAAATGCTATAAACCAACAAAAAGTCAATAAAAAAAGAGTACTGTTTCACGTGAAACATGAGTTTTTCCTCAAACAAACGTGAAATAATACTCTTTATTTTTTACCAGACTCACAGCATGCATCCGGACATTTCTCTTATCTAAGTGCCTGCTCCAGATACATGTGTGTTGTATTATCGATCAGCTTATGTGTCAGCTCTGCCATATGCTGTGTACTCTCCTGATTCTCAGAAGACAGCCATGTCTTGATCATTCCCACGCATCCATTCAGACAAAACGCATACGCATACTCAATATCACGGTTGTCTTTCGGAAGACGAATTGACAAGCGATGCAGCACTGTATCTGCGATCAGTTTTTCTATACGATTCACAAAAGCCATATCTCCATTCTTTCCAAGAAGTGCGATACAAATATCCTTATTATGATCCAGGATCGTAAATATCTGCTCAATAAAAGGATACGAGCTCTCCTTATTATTAAGAGGATCCAGAGGAAAGTCTGCCACCAGATGCGTGATTTCCTCCATCAATTCAGCCTCAATGGATTCCAGCATCTGATAGATATCTGTATAGTGAAGATAAAATGTGGAGCGGTTGATATCAACTTCTTCCACCAGTTCCTTTACCGTAATTTCCTTAATACTCTTCTTCTGCATAAGACGGGCAAGCCCCGCTCGCAACTGTGCCTTGGTCTTACGTACTCTTCTGTCAACTTTTTCCGCCATCTTAATTCCCCCTGCAATTCAAAAAAGCAAGCACGTTTCCTCCGCCTCAATCACCTGTTACTTACGATACTCTGCAACTGTCATACAATGCATAATGCATCCTTCAAACGAATAAAAGCATTCGCTTTCTCTACGCCGATCTGCATGATACCAGATATCTGCTGTTGTTAAGAATTGACAAGATCAAAATTGTTAACGACGCCGACCTACACGATACCAGATATCTGCTGCATATTTGTGTTGAAACATAGGAATCCTGTCTGCATTTAATATTACCAACTGCACATAAATTCAAAGGAAATAACGTACTTTTTGTCTATTATGCAGTTTTTTATTTGTAATAGACACTTCCATCATTTCCGTCTATTAATATACATTCAGTAAAGATTTAATGGTTGTATCTGTGGTATGTGTTTAGTATAATACATCACGTAAAGAAAATCAACACTTTGTTTGATAATGGAATATAAAGCTATTAATAGATTTTAATATGATTAATAGATCTCGTCGCCATTACTGGAATAAAGTTTGATTAATCAACTATGTTTGATAATACAATTTAATAAGAAAGGGATAGGTAATATGATCAAAAACGAATGGAAAAGCTTACTTCGTAACAAGCTCATGCTTATCGTCGTAATCGCCATTATCGTAATCCCGATCATCTATGCAGGTCTGTTTCTGAAATCCATGTGGGATCCTTACGGAAACGTAGACAGCCTGCCAGTGGCCGTGGTAAACGAAGACAAACCTGTCGAGTATAATGGCAAGACCTTGAGCATAGGTAAGGACATGACGGATGAGCTGAAGGACAACGACTCAATGGCATTTAACATTGTAGACAGCAAGACAGCAGAGGACGGTCTGGCCAATGGAACCTATTACATGGTTATCAAAATTCCGGAAAATTTCTCCGCAAACGCAGCCACTGTAATGGACAACGATCCAAAGCAAATGGAGCTATCCTATGAGACAAACCCTGGAACCAACTATATCGCCTCCAAGCTCAGTGAAACAGCAATGCTGAAGCTTCGTGATAACATTGCTTCCAAGGTTACGGAAACCTATACAGAAACCGTTTTTGATTCTATCTCAGAAGCAGGTGACGGAATGCAGGAAGCTGCAGACGGATCCGGAAAGATCGAAGACGGACTGAATACAGCAGCTGATGGTAACAAAACAATTACCAAAAACCTTAAGAAGCTTTCCACCAGTACTCTTACTTTCGTAAGCGGTGCTGACAGTCTCACCGAAGGTCTTAAGACCTACACCGATGGTGTTGCAAAGGTTAACGATGGTGCAAAGAGCCTGGACGATGGTGCAGATCAGCTGAACAGCGGCGTTGCAACTCTCACAGAAAAGGTTCCTGAGCTGACAACCGGTGTGGATACTCTGGATAAAGGTGTTCAGCAATACACCGCTGGTGTGGATGAGCTTAATAAAAATTCTGATGCACTGAAATCCGGTGCAAGCAGCCTGGAATCCGGTGCAAACCAGCTGAACAGCGGCGTTGCAGCTCTGACAGAAAAGGTTCCTGAGCTGACAACCGGTGTAGATACTCTGGATGAAGGTGTTCAGCAGTACACCGCTGGTGTGGATGAGCTTAATAAAAATTCTGATACACTGAAATCCGGCGCAAGTAGCCTGGAATCCGGTGCAAATGCATTAAGTGCAGGTATTGATACTCTTTCCGACGGAGCAACACAGTATGTAGCTGGTGCTGACACTCTTGCAGATGGAACTACCACCTATGTGGCTGGTGCTGGCAAACTCGCAGCCGGTGCCAAAGAGCTTGCAAAACTTGAAGACGGACTCACAACAGTTTCCAATGGTATCTCTCAGCTGAATACCGGTGTTACCAAAGGAACCGATGACTCACAGTCACTGATATCCGGAACACAGCAGCTGGAAAACGGACTGAAAGCCCTGAACGATAAGGTTTCTGCTCTGAAAGAGGGAACAACACAGGAATCCATCAACAAGCTTGCAGCCGGCCTTACTTCCGCAAAGGATGGTATGGACACAGCCGCAGCTGGTATGAACAGTGCTGCAGCTGGTATGAACAATGCCGCAGACGGAATCAACAACGCAGCCGGATATATCACTCAGGCCGCAGGCATCACAAGTCAGACCAGCAGCAGTATCACAGACAGTCTGATCCCTGCTCTCCAGAATGCAGGCACACAGTTCTCACAGGTAGGTGATCAGGTCAGCAGCATACTTACAGGATACGGACAGCAGACAACGGAGGCACTTACTGATGCAAATACCAAGATTGGTACTGCCGGACAGACAATGACCGATTTAGCAGCACAGCTTCAGGCGATTCAGGCAACCGCTTCTGAGGACGGAACCATTTCCGCAGCAGCTCTGAATGATGTGATCAACGCTTTAAACAGCGTAGCCGGTGGAATGACTGGCGTGGACGGTTCTTACATGAGCAGCTATTCTGATCAGGTTTCACAGCTTGCAGCTGGTGTATCCGGTCAGCTCTCTTCTACTCAGGAAAATCTGAATACTGTTGCTTCCAAGCTTAACGAAGCAGCTTCCGGACTGACTCAGATCTCCGGAGGACTGACTCAGGGTGCCGGCACACTTTCTGAGGGTGCAACAACCATGACAAATGGTGCAAACCAGATGAGTGCAGGTGCAACAACCATGAGCGCAGGTGCAGAGCAGTTATCTGCAGCTACAAGTCAGCTTCCTACAGATCTGATCGCTCAGCTTTCTGCAGGTGTTACCCAGCTGTATCAGGGTGCACAGGCTGTAAACACAGGAACCAAGAACGTTTCCGCAGGACTTCAGTCTCTGGAAGACGGCACAGTCGAAGCCTTCCCGGCTGCAGCAGCAGGAATCAAAGCTCTGAACGATGGATTTGACCAACTGACATCTTATGATAAGCAGCTCAACGACGGTGCAAAGAATCTGAAAACAGCCGGCAAACAGATCACTGACGCACTTCCGGATATCAAATCCGGTGCAGGTCAGCTGGCAGATGGTTCTAAGGCACTGACAGATGGAATCACAACTTACACCGATGGTATTGCAAAGCTTTCCGAAAACAGTGCTGCTCTTACAGACGGCACCAAGAAACTGGCAACAGGAGCCAAGGCTCTTTCCAGCGGTGCTGCTACTCTTGCAGATGGAACAAAAGCATTAGCCGATGGTTCCGGAACACTGACAACCGGAATCACAACCTACACCGATGGTGTTGCTAAGCTTTCCGAAAACAGCTCCGCTCTTACAGACGGTACCAAAAAGCTCTCAACAGGAGCCAAAACCCTTTCCAGCGGTGCTACTACTCTTGCAAACGGAACTAAGACATTAGCAAACGGTACCTCAACGCTTCTCAGCGGTACCGAGAAGCTTGTAAGCAACAACAGCACACTTAACAATGGTGCAAAACAGCTTGCAGATGGCGCTGCCCAGATCCAGAGCGGTTCCTCTCAGTTGTATGATGGATCCAAGAAGCTTGGAAGCGGTATGAAAGAACTGAAAGACGGTTCCAAGACACTGACCACAAGCCTCAGCGATGGAGCTACCACTGTAAAAGACAATTCAGCAAGTAATGAAACGATCAAAATGTTCGCAACTCCTGTTGTGAACGATGAAACAAAACTTACCGATGTCCCGAATAACGGACACGCAATGGCACCTTACATGATGTCTGTAGGCCTCTGGGTCGGCGCACTGGCATTCTGCCTGATGTATCCTCTGGCTCAGTATAAGGGCAAACTGAAATCCGGTTTCGCATGGTGGGCAAGCAAGGCTTCCGTCCTTTATCCGGTAGCGATCCTTCAGGGAATCTGCCTGATCCTGCTGTTACGTGCATTTAACGGATTCACACCTGCAGAGATGGGCAAAACCGTACTCTTCGCCTGCCTGACATCAATGACCTTTACCTCTATCATGTACTTCTTCAACATTACTCTTGGTAAAGTAGGAAGCTTCCTGATGCTGGTATTCATGGTCGTTCAGCTTGCAGGATCTGCCGGAACTTATCCGGTTGAGGTTTCACCTTCATTCGTTGCAAAGATCCATGCATACGTTCCGTTTACTTATACGGTCGACGCATTCCGTGCAACGATCAGCGGTGGCCGAAGCATTACCACTTCCATCATTGTAATGGTTGCACTGTTAGTGATCTTCACGATCCTGACGATCCTTCAGTTCAATCACATGACCAAGAGAAAGAAAGCAGAAAAAGTTGTTCTCTTCGACTGGCTGGAAGAAAGAGGTCTTGCATAATACTTAGTTACTGACAGAAGCTCCCCCGAACCTTCTGTTAGATATAGAAAAATTAAAACTGTACAGTTGCTCAGATGAGCTTCTGTACAGTTTTTTTATATTGTCCTCGTCAATTCTCCACGCTATAATTATAGCAGTTATAGAAAATCAAGCTCGCCAGTACACCGTGCCTGACCTATGCAGCAGATTTCAGTTCAGAAACACTCCTGTCAGATTCAGAAGAAGCGGCAATATGACTTCTCAGATCTACTCACAAACCGGAGCTCTTTCTGACTGCAAGCCTGCGATTTTCAATAGAAAAGCAACCTGGTATGCATCTAATCCACTGACCGCAAAAACAGACGGAATCATCACCTATGCTACACCATTTATCGTCTTCATGGTAAAACCTGGAAAGCTATCGGCAATACAAAAAATACAACCTACACCGATAAAAAGCCAGGCACTACAACCAAATACTGTATCCGTGCATACCGCATCACAAACGGTAAAAAAATATACGGACCTTATTCATCTGTAAGGACCGTAAAATAATAGCAACATAAAAACACCCCGGAAAATCCTGATCTGTGTGGTGTCTCCGAATATCTGATCATCAAACGGATATTCGGAGATCACCTTATTATTTACGGATCTCCGAGGTGTTTTTATTTATTTTCTTAATATTTTATTTTTCCGCCTCAGCTGTTGGTGTTGCTGTGGCTTCTGTCTCTGTTTCACCGTTTACCATGGTTTCATATGCATTGAACATTTCTTTTACTGTCATTTTGTTTACAAGAAATACCTTGTCTCCAACGACAGCTGCATAATAGTTTGTGTCATATGTGTAGAAGGTAACGGTTGTCTGGTTCTTGTCAGAGTCTGTGAATACAGCGGTCATCTCCGGATCTGCAGCCGGTGTATAAGCGTCTGTCAGTCTCTTCTGTCCTGCCATGTTTATCAGCTTGTTGTAGAAGGTGATAAAGGTTGTACTTTCTATTTCCTTACCATTCAGCTGATAAGTTGTTGTTTCTTTCTCGTTTCCGTCATCATCTGTGGATGTTTCACGTGAAACATTTACAGTACTTGTTGTTTCACCGTAAGTAACCTGGAGCTGATCCAGATTTTTTACAGACAGATAATTGACGATCAGTGACCAGAGATCTGACGGCGTCTTGTCAATAACTGCACTCAGTGTATCCGTTGACATTGTATAGATCTGTTTGTTATCTACCGTTACATATCTGCTGCCATCTCCTGCCTCATCGCCAACGTAAATGACAAGCTGTTTATCCACTGTGGTTGTCTTGCTGTCTGCATCTTCTGAGCTGCTATCCGTGTCAGCGCTGGCGCCGCTCTCAGAACCACTCTCAGAGGCCGTAGAATCGTTTTCTCCGGATTCTGTACTGTCTGTGCTGTTATTCTTCACCTTTTCCTGATAATCCACTGTAATCGTCGCATAGGGCTTATCAAGGCCATACTGGGAAAGATCCTCTGCATTGTAGTTTACAAACTGGTCAAATGCAAAGTTTCCAAGTCCGGAGGTTACATTTCCTGCTGCCGTTGTATCGGCAGACTCTTTATCGCTGTTTCCGTCACCGGAAACATCCCAGGTAGCTCCGTCGGAATTTTCTTCCAGGACATAGGAATCTTTATTCTCACTGACCTGGACCTTTTTCACTGTGGAAGAATCAATTGTCGGGAAATCTTCTCCCTGTGCATAATCGTAAAGGGAATTCATAAACGGAGACACTGTATCTGCTGCCACTACATATACCGTGCTGTCATCATCATCCTTGGAAATGTAATACTGATTCGTAGACGTATTCTCATCTCCGATGTTGAGCTTCGTTGTCCCATCAGCGGTATCAACGGTTACTGTGTTAGATGGAGAATCCAGTCCGTATTCCGTAAGATCCTCCACATCCTCCAGGACTCTGTCCGCTTCCACCTTTTTGATGGCGGAAGCTGCGGAATCCAGAGTTGTCTGATTTACAGGAAAAGCAGTCTCATCCTTTTTCACCCAGGAATCATCTTTTTTCTCAAAGGTCACTTCCTTCTTGTCTACGATAAATTCCAGGGATTTAATGTCATCCGTTTTCACGGAAAACACTTCTGTTTTGCTTTCCTCTTCGCTGCTCTCTGTCTTTTCTTCTTTGGATACGTAGGTGTTCAGTCCCACATAAACGCCGCCGAGAACTGCCAGAACAACAACTGCTGAAACAAGTTTGGTCGATTTTTTCATTATGCTTTTCTCCTCTTAAGCCAGATCAGGAATCCTGCAACAAGGAATACTCCCGGGATCAGACCAATGGTACAGATCTTCCAGAAGGCTGCATCATAATCGGTTACTGTCAGGCTTGTGGACTCAAGGCTCTTGGATGGAATAGAAACGGAATTACTGTCGTCTGTGCTGGTCATCCAGTTTAAGGACTCCAGAAGGAGCTTTTCATTTCCGCCGGATACCATCTGGTTTATCTGGCTCTCCATCAGATTTGCTGTGGAGTAGTAAACGATCTGTGTTTCCTTATCATCATCCAGTTTCTCAGTGATGGCAACACCAAGATCAAACGGTCCGTCTACATCTCCGTCTTCCTTTTCGATATTGCTGCTCTGCATATTTGTTTTGGAGTAAGCCTTGTCAGAGGTTGTCAGGATACTGTCGATGGTTACGGTATCTCTTACATCATCTGTTTTCTGAATGCCCTGTGCATACGGTGCCAGTACGTAGGAGCCTGCAGAAGCTGTCTCAGAGCTTGCATCTGTGCTGTTGACTGTTGGTACAAGATAATATGGCATCTGCATTCCATAATGCTGATTATCACCCTCAAATACAATTCCCTCTGCACACTTTACACCATAGTTTTCAAGAACCGCATCAAAGTTCGGCAGATCATCCTGTGTATAATCCGAGAAGATCATAGCTTTTCCGCCTGCCTCCAGATAATCCAGGAGCTCTGTTTTTTCTTCCTCGGAAATATCGCTGGTCGGAGATACGATCATCAGGCAGTCTGCATCATCCGGAACCTTTCCCTCTGTGAGAAGGTTCAGCTCCTTAATATCAATGTTTGCTTTCTGGATATCTTCTTTAAAGCTGGAATCCAGATCTTTTTCTCCGTGTCCGGATAAGGTGTACATGATCGGAAGATCCTCGGATGTTACATAACCGATCGCACTTGTGATCTGTCCTTCTCCATCAAATCCGGTAGTAGTCTGCTGCCAGGTATTATAGTCTACTGAAGAGGAATACATATCGTTGTAATTGATAACCTTGTTTCTGTCGCCGCAGACTACGATCAGGCTGTTTGACGCAAGATCATCGGTTGTATATTCCGATGCAAATTTCGGATTTACAACAGGGTCTTTCACCTCAACTTTAATATGCTTGGACTCATCTTTATAACGTGAAAGCAGATTGGAGATCGTGTCGTCCTCAGAACCGCTTGCCGCGATCTGATAAATGGTAACATCCTTATCCAGTGCCTTCAGTACCTTCTTTGTTTCATCACCGATGGTGTAAAGCTTGGATGAGCTTACATCCAGCTGTGAATATTTGGATGGGATCGCCCCGACGATCATATTGATCACAACCACGATCACGATAAAGACAGCTGCCATAGCCATGCTGTAGGAACCATTTTTGATATGTTTTTTGCTGATGGTGCCTACCAGCTTTTTCGGATCCGGTTTATGTTTCTTTTTGCCGGAGTCCTGTGCGGTCTCCGGTACGGCTGCCTCGCCTTTATTTTTCTTAAATTTCTCACTGAATTTCATTTCCCTTCACCCCCTAGTTCCAGCGTCTCTTCTGAATGGACTGCATGGTAAGGAACAGGCAGATCGCAATAACAGAAATAAAATAAACGATTCCTGTCACGTCAAACACGCCGTTTGTAAAATTATCATAATGTCCGCTCAGGTTAAATACGTTCAGTACCTTCTGGATACCACCCTGGAAAATACTGGATTTTACAACGTATACGATCACAAGGGCAATCTCTCCCACAGCTCCGATCACTACAGAGATCAGGACATTTTTGATCATAGTATAAATGATGATCGCGATCGCCACGATCAGAAGTCCGAATGCCACTGCAGTTGACATGGAGGTCTGTGAAAAGAATGAGGAAATTCCGTTCATCATATAGAAGGCGAACAGGAATACAAACGTAAGTACTGCTGCAATTACCTGGCTTTCTGTAAGCGCTGACATAAATACACCGATCGCCAGATTCGCGCATCCCAGAAGGAAAAATCCCAGGATTCCGGTGTATGCGGAAGCATAGGAAATCGTTCCGAACTTACTCATGATCAGAGGATAAACGCACATGATCACGACCGGAATGGCAAACACAGCTACCAGTGCAAGATATTTTCCAAATACGATATCCCATACAGATACCGGTGCGGTCAGAAGAAGCTGATCCGTTTTCTGCTTGCGCTCTTCTGCAAGTACGCGCATGGAAAGGATCGGCACACCGATCAGGAACACAAAGGTCAGTGCACTTAAGGTAGTTTCAAATTTTGAATAGCCGCCTGAAAGCTGATATGCGGAAAAATAAATTCCGGTCAGCACCAGGACAAAAAATATGAAGAGATATCCAACCATGGAGGTCAGATAGCTTTTCAGTTCTCTTTTAAAAATCGCTGTCATGACTGATCCCCCTCTTTCTCATCAGAAGCCTTCTCTGGTTCCCCGTTTTTTTCTTCCTGAGTTTTTTCTTCTTCCGATGATCTGTCTTCTACCGGTTTCCACTGTGAGCTTTCCGGTTTTCCGGCGGATTTTTTCTCTCCTTCGGTAAGCTCAAGGAATACATCCTCAAGGGAAACTCTCTTAACCTGCATCTCGTAGATTGGACAGTTCGCTTTTGCCATAGCGTAGAAGACTTTTTCACGGATGTCCACATTTTCCTGAATGGAAAGTTTTGTTTTCCACAATTTTTCATCGCTGTCATAGGACATTTCCACTCCGGTTACGCCTTCGATCGTTTCCAGAGCTTTTCGAATCGTGTCTTTCTCGCCTTTTACCTTCATAAGGAGGCTGTTGGAGCCTGCTGCCAGACGTTCCAGATTATCCGGTGTATCGCTGGCTACCAGCTTTCCATGGGAAATGATCAGAACATAATCACACACTGCTCTTACCTCGGAAAGGATATGGGAGCTTAGGATAACCGTGTGCTTCTGCTTCAGGCCTTTGATCAGGTCACGGATCTCGATGATCTGCTTCGGGTCAAGTCCTACTGTCGGCTCATCCAGGATGATCACTTCAGGATATCCTAGGATTGCCTGTGCAAGACCCACTCTCTGGCGATAACCTTTGGAAAGGTTTTTGATCAGACGGTCTTTCATGTCTGTGATCTTTACCATATCCATGACTTCTTTTATCTGCTTGTCTTTTTGGTTTCTTGGGATTTTTTTCAGATCAGCCGCAAATTTCATGTACTCAAGAACAGTCATGTCAAAATAGAGCGGCGGCATTTCCGGCAGATAGCCGATACATTTCTTGGCTGCCTCCGGTTCCTCCAGAATATCATGACCATCGATCATCACTTTTCCTTCTGTGGAAGCAATGTATCCTGTGATCATGTTCATAGTTGTTGATTTTCCTGCACCGTTGGGGCCCAGGAATCCGTAAATTTTCCCCTTTTCGATCTGAAAGGAAAGATGGTCAACTGCAGTATGATCGCCATACTTTTTGACCAGATTACTTACTTCGATCACTTTACTCTCCTCCTTTTATTTTCAGGGAAATACTTTTTTTAATTATCGATTTCCCATTTTATAAGATGCCAGAGGCAAAAGGTCCTGAAACTGAAGCCCTTGACTCTGGCGTCTTTTCAACACCAATAGAAAATGCCCCTGGATGAAACAGAGAATGGGGGAAATCCAGGGGCATCTCTATCGGATTATAGTGTAAAAGTAATTTGTGATAAAAGTAGGATAAATTTGTGATAATTTTGTGAAACTCCCGGACAAAGAAATCTCCTGTCGGACAGATTTTGCCTTTGTTCGACAGGAGGTATCTTATGCCAGTGGCTCTCTGAGCGGTGTTCCGGCTTTTCTCGGATATTTGCCCGGGGTGTTCTTTACCTTCTCGATAATGACCAGGGAGCGGCCGATCTCGGAGCCCGGAAGGTCAAAGTACTGAATATCCCTGATCTTTCCACCAAGGATCTTTACTGCTTTCTCTGCTGCTTCTGCTTCTTCCTTTACAGAACCGGATTTATAGGAGACAAAAAGCCCTCCGACTTTTACATACGGGAGACAGTATTCAGACAGGGTTGCAAGTCCGGATACTGCTCTGGATACGCAGAGATCATATTTTTCTCTGTAGGCTTTGTTTTTTGCATATTCTTCAGCTCTTCCGTGAATGGCGGAAATCCCCTCCAGGCCCAGGAGCGCAAAGGTTTCCTCCAGGAATTTTACTCTTTTATTGAGGGAGTCCAGAAGGCAGGCTTCCACCTCCGGGAAGGCGATCTTCAGGGGAACACCCGGGAATCCGGCGCCAGTTCCGATGTCCATAACGGTTTTTATCTTACCCATATCTACAGCCTTGACGCAGCAGAGGCTGTCCAGGAAATGTTTCACGAGAACCTCGTCAAATTCTGTGATACCGGTGAGGTTCATGACTTTGTTTTTTTCTACAAGATATTCGTAGAATCGGATAAACTGGTTTTTCTGCGTGTCACTGAGTGTGATCCCAAGCTCCTCGCAGCCTTTTTCCAGGATTTCTAAATTGTACATGCAGCTTCCTCTCTTATTTTCTGTGTTTTATTGTTATTCGTTGTATTATCCGTGTTTATGTCCGGATCTGCTTTCCAGATATACAAGAAGCACGGAAATGTCAGCCGGGGATACACCGGAAATACGGGACGCCTGGCCGATGGACACCGGTCTGTAGGCTTCCAGCTTCTGGCGTGCCTCAATGCGGAGGCTTCCTACATCTTCGTAATCAATGTCTTCCGGAAGCTTTTTCTGCTCCAGTTTCTTAAATTGCTCTACCTGCTTCATCTGACGGCGGATGTAGCCATCATATTTGATGTTGATCTCTACCTGCTCACATACATCTTCCGGAAGCTCCGGTCTTTCTTTATCGATGGGTGCAAGCACCTTATAGTTAAGCTCCGGCCGACGGATCAGCTCTGCAATGGTGGTTCCGGATTTCAGAAGGGTACTGTTCAGAGATTCCAGAAGGCTCTGTACCTCTGCAGAACCACCTACGGTTGCATGTTCCACTCTCTCGATCTCTTCCTGGATCCGGCGCTCTTTTTCCTGTAATTTATGGTATGTCTCATCATCGATCAGGCCGACCTCCCAGCCTTTTTTGCGAAGACGAAGATCTGCGTTGTCCTGGCGGAGGAGCAGACGGTACTCAGCACGGCTTGTCATCATTCGGTACGGCTCATGGTTCTCCTTTGTTACCAGATCATCGATGAGAACGCCAATATATGCCTCTGAGCGGTCCAAAATCAGCTGTTCCCGGCCTTTTACCTCCATAGCTGCATTAATTCCCGCTATGAGGCCCTGAGCGGCTGCTTCCTCATATCCGGAGCTTCCGTTAAACTGTCCGCCGCTGAAAAGGCCTTTGATCTTTTTGAATTCCAGTGTGGGATAGAGCTGGCGCGGATTGATGCAGTCATACTCAATAGCGTAAGCATTTTTTACAATCCTAGCGTTCTCCAGACCCGGTACGGAATGGTACATCTCGTACTGAACATCCTCCGGCAGGGAGCTGGACATTCCGCCGATGTACATTTCATTTGTGTAAAGACCTTCCGGTTCGATAAATACCTGATGGCGTTTTTTGTCTGCAAAACGAACTACTTTATCCTCAATGGACGGACAGTAACGTGGTCCGGTTCCTTCGATCATTCCGGAATAAAGGGGGGATCTGTCCAGATTTGCACGGATGATCTCGTGTGTTTTTTCGTTTGTATAGGTCAGCCAGCAGGATTTCTGCTCGATCTGTACAGCTTCCGGGTCTGTGGAAAAAGAGAACGGTACGACTCTTTCATCTCCGAACTGCTCTTCCATCTTAGAATAATCAATGGTGTTTCCGGCGATTCTGGCCGGAGTTCCTGTTTTGAAGCGGAACATTTCGATCCCCAGCTTTTTCAGGGAATCCGTAAGGTAATTGGCTGCCTGAAGGCCGTTCGGTCCTGTATAGTTGCTGACGTCGCCGTAAATGCAGCGGGCCTTGAGGTAGGTTCCTGTACAGAGGACTACAGCTTTTGCGTGGTAGGTGGCTCCTGAGAAGGTTTTTACACCGGTGATATGCCCGTCTTCTACCAGAAGCTCGGTCACTTCACCCTGGCGGATGGTTAAGTTCTCTGTATTTTCCAGTGTCTTTCTCATTTCTGTGCTGTAGGCCTGTTTATCGGCCTGTGCACGAAGGGAATGGACTGCAGGGCCTTTGGACTGGTTGAGCATTTTGGACTGGATAAAGGTTTTGTCTATGTTTTTACCCATTTCCCCACCGAGAGCATCCAGCTCACGGACGAGATGCCCTTTGGAGCTGCCGCCTACATTGGGGTTGCAGGGCATAAGGGCGATGCTGTCTACGCTGACTGTGAACATGACTGTGTTGAGCCCTAAGCGGGCGCATGCCAGTGATGCTTCGCAGCCTGCGTGGCCGGCGCCTACTACTATGATGTCGAAAAACTGTTCCAGATTTTTCATGCTTTTTCTCCTTTATTTTTTCTCTTATTCTTTTTCTTTATTTTTCTTTGTGATTTTCTTTTTCTTTGTTTATTGTGTGGTTGGTTTTTGGTTTTATTTTTACTTTCTTGCTTGGCAGAAGGCCTGGTTTTTTTGCTTTGGGAAGCTGTGGAAAACCGCAAAGGGGCCGTAAAGCCACGGCCCCTCTGCACACCCCTCGGGCTTTTTTTAGGAGTTCTTGGGTTGTGGTGTGTGATACGTTGCTGACTTTTGTCTGTATGCTTCGGTATTGGATGTGAAACGTTGTGCCGAGGTTGTTTTGAGTTCTTGGGTTGTGGTGTGGGGTACGGTGTTGACTTTTGTCTGTATGCTTCGGTATTGGATGTGAAACGTTGTGCCGATTGTTGTGATGGAACTGTAACGAGGTTCTCGACTTGCGGTGCACGTCTGCGGGGTTATTCCTGCTTCCGTCTGCCACATTTCGGCTCAGTGTTGAATTGCCAGTACAGAAGCATACAGGTACAAGTTAGCATCTTTCAGCTTTCCACAATCGCTGCACTATATAAAAAAAGGCCCAGGGGTGTGCAGAGGGGCGCGGCCTTGTGCCCCTTTGCGGTTTT
>OCPT01000678.1_pt1 | contig 24068 bp, 21 predicted proteins | sample 1538741 | NCBI WGS metagenome assembly OCPT01 (sample SAMN04571723, study PRJEB22368) | human gut metagenome | biome: human gut; material: stool | host: Homo sapiens | place: Luxembourg | collected 2012-12-06 | reverse complement strand
TCTCCCTTCTTTTATATTTTTATTTCTTATTTTTAAACTTTCATATTTCCTTGAAAGTTTTCTTTGCTCTCTTTTTAACTTCTTTTCTACTTTTTTAACCGTTGAAGTTTCATTTATATTTTTAAATTTATTACCATTTGAACATATTGCAAATTCCTTAATACCTAAATCAATTCCTAAGCCTTCATTATTTGTGTTAGATATTTTCATACCTGTATTTGAATTAGATATTTTTATATCTCTTTCTTCAACCAATATAGATACATAATATCTATCAGCTTTTTGACTTACTGTACCACTTTTGACTATTGAATTTACAGGAATATAACCAAATTCTTTTAATCTTACCCATCCTAAAGTTGGTATTTTGACTTTATGTCTTTCTAAAGTCCAATCAGTCTTATTATTCTTAGGAAAATAAGCTTTTACATCTTGATTCTTCTTTTTCTTAAATCTTGGAAAGCCTTTAGCTTTTTTAAAGAAATCTTTAAATGCTTTATCTCCATTCATAATAGCTTGTTTAGTAGCTTTTGAAGATACCTCCTTAATCCAATTCATTTCTTGATTATTGGGAATATACTCATTGTTTAACCATTTTGAAAACTCCATCCCACTAACAAACTTTCCTTCTTTCTCGTAAATCTCTTTATTACGAGCAATATAAAGGTTATAGACAAATCTTGATACCCCAATAGTTTGTTGTATTTTAAACATTTGTTCATCAGTAGGATTAATCTCTATCTTATACGCTCTTTTCAACTACTTCATCCTCCATAATCTTAAAAAAAATCCTCAATAACTTCATCTAATATTATTCCTTTATCATTATAATATTATCTAAGAAATATAATTTAATTTTTTAAATTGTATTTTAGGTAAGAAGTTGAAATGAATGTATAAATAACTATTTTTTCTACTACCTGTTTCTTTATGTATTCCTATATACTAAAGATACTATTCATAAGTTTAATATCTTCTATTTATAGAAGTTCTTAACACTTTTAATTTTCCACAAATATCTAAACTTTGCAGTGTAATAACTTATACATTTAATAATTCTGTAAATTCTTTTGGTTTATAATGTTTACTAATATAATCACAAAAAGGAAGTGATTATATTAAAGAACTATTTAAAATAAAATTACTGTCTAAAGTTAATATTAATTAAAATTATATATAATCTAACTTTAACCATATTAACTCTTTTTTATGTAAATCACTTGCAATTTTTTACATACATTATAACCTATAATTCTGAACTTATATATTATAATAATCTTAAATTTACATTACATTCTTATTTAATATCAAATTATCATAAAAAAAAGAAGATATATCAAAATATATAGTGAATGTTCCATCATAATTTCATTCCAAAAAGCTTCTGTCTTGCTAATATCCACCTCATCTATATATGAACGATATAATTTAGCTTCTTCTATGGTATGTTCAACAAGTGATGGATAATTACTTGTGAAAATCTTGCAACATAATACATCATCTAAAATTTTCATCTTAAGATCTATTAATTCATCTATTAATTTAATAGCCTTATTGTTAATATCTTTTACACAGCTTGCCACTTTAGAATCAATACCCTTTTTAGGAGCACACATTAAATCCTTTTCCATAGTTGTTATTTTAGAATTAATATTAATTCCTGTATAATGCTCTGTTTTCTTTTCTGTCTCTAAAGTATATTCAGTAAAGACTTCTCCTGAATCTACTATGGATTGTCTAACCCTTCCCTTACTTAGTTTAACTACATCAAATAAAAGTTTTTCAAGATTTCCCTTGCACTTATCAAGTTCCTTAGCGAGTTTTGAATTTTTAGGTCCTAGTCCTGCCTCTAAAAATATGGCATGTTCTTTCATAACTCTCATAAAAAAAGATGTAATTCTAATGATGAGGTAACATATTTTTCTCTAGATATCATAATATTCTCCAATTTAATTTTTATATATTATACTCTTAAAGGAATAATTGTGTTCTTAAGTGCATAGTTATCTACTCTTATTTTTCCCTTTAAATTTCATAATTAAAAACAATAAGAAAATAATTATTAGCACTGAATTTAATATTATAACTATTAGTATTAAATTTTCATTTGAATGATTAAAAGTGCTTATTTCCTTTTGAACCTGCTCTACATTACTTGGACTTAAATCCGTTCTCTCTCCCCTTACTAATAAACGTTCAGTATTAATCCCATAAGGATAACAAGTTAGTAAAGTTACATAGTCCTTGTCATCTGATATTTTCAGTTCATCAATTTCATCTGGGTGAACAACTTTTATTTGATTGACTTTATAAGCAAGATCTTTTTTTAAAATATGCAAATAAAAAACATCTCCATCTTTTAGTTTGTCTATATCAGTAAAAAGTTTTTGATTTGCTAATCCAGTATGAGCTGATAAAACTGAATGAGTATTTTCCCCTCCTACAGGAAGTGATGTCCCATCTAAAACTCCAACTCCCTTTTTTAAAATATCAACTGAAGTTCCATAGTATATAGGTAATTTAATATTTATACTAGGAATTTCTATGTACCCTAAGACATCCCCTTCATGAATATTTAAGTACTCTGGCAATTGATTTTCAGCAGTTCCATTAAATAAATCATAATTATATTTATTAATATTTTTTATTAAATCATCAACTTCTTCATCCTTAACATTATTTATCTTCTCTGTATAATCAGAAATTGTAGAAACTGCAAATTTATTATTTATGTAATTAGAAAAACTAGGATATAACAAAAATCCTAAAGCAATAAGTGTAATCAAAATTAAAATAGAAAAATATATTCTTTTTAGCCTTTTCAAAAAATCTAGTGCTATATCAAAGTTCATTAGTTATAGGTTATTTTGATATGCACCAACTCACCTCCTAAAGTTTAATTAACCTAAAAGACGCAAATCCTCATGTCATAAAAAAACTTCTTTTTATAATTTAAATTAAAAAGAAGTTTTTATTTATATGCTCTGTATCAAAATACTTTTATAAAACTTACAAACATATTCCGAGAATTACTAGATTTCGCTAAGAATTTATAATTATTACTTCGAAGATATTACTAAAGCTTCGAAACTCGCTTCGCTTCGAACAGTCTCAGCTTTTTAACGTAATATCTTCTACGTAATAATTTAAATTCTAAAGCTCATCTAGATATTCTCTTCATACTGTTTGTAAGTTTTGTTATTGTATTTTGGTTTATAGCTCTGTATTTAATTTTTAAGTCTATTTTTAAGTTTAGTTATTAGTTTTTCTGCTATTTTCAAATTTAGTGTAGCCAAGTCCTAGTATAGATAAAACACAAACTATACTTAATAAGATAATAGCTATTTTTATAAATCCTGTATTTCCTAATCCCCCTGTTGATGGAAGAGAAAATCCAGCATGGTTTTCTATTTGAACATTAAATAATATATTTCCATCCTTCTCTGAAATATAATTTATTATTTGCCCTGCTTTATTTTCATTAGAAATCTCTATAGTTGCAGCTCCTGTGTAATTTCCAGACTCATCTTTATTAGCTGTAATTGTCACTTCTACTGGATTTTTTAATAAGCTATATCCAGATGGAGCTACTTCCTCTGTAATAAGGTACTTTCCTTCTTTTAAGCCTAGGAATGTTGTAACTCCCTTTGAGTTAGTTACCCCATTTCCACTTAAAGAAACTACTTGTCCTTTTTCATCATATGTATATTTAGCTACAGTCTTTCCACCTTCATCTTTTACTGAAAACTCAGCACCCTGTAAAAGCTTAGAATTAAGCTCTGAATCAACCTTTGTAATTCCAAATCCAAAGGTATAAGTAGTAACCTTATCAGTTAATTTCTTATAACTATCCTTAAGATGTGGGTTATTTGTATAGTCTAATTCTATGTTGTTAGTATTTCCTAAGTTTTCTTTATTACTAATAACTGCATCCTTATTTAAGGTAGCTTGATAATTTAAAGTTATTCCAGTCTCTGCATAAGCTTTTATATTCTCATATACAAAGTTTATTGTAATAACTGTTGATCCATCTTCTTGTTTTTTTACATCTACAGTATAATCTGTATCCTTAGCAAAAACTTTATCTCCTGAAGTCACCTTAAAGCCAGTTTTCTCATCATATGTTAAGCCCTTGCTCATAGTGTCAGTAAATTTATACATTATATCCTGTGCATTCTTTTGATAAACTGGTATAGAAGCTTTTACTTCGTATTTAATAACATCTCCAATATTCTCAGATGAAGTTTTAACTCTTTGATTCTCTTTAACTATGTTTTTTTCTAATATAGGAGTGTTATCCTTTGGATTAATAGTTACATCATAATTCCATGAATCTACTGAAACTTGAGGAACTGAAACTATTATAGGTGTTGAAGCAACTGCTGCCCCCTCTGAATCACTTGAAGTTTCTGTAACTAAGTAATAACCTAAGTCAACAGTGTTCTTTTGCCCATCTTTAAGTTCTTGTCCACTCTTTTTATTCTCAAGAATATATTTATGTAAGTTAATAGCAAATTCTTTTACTTGTTCTCCACTTAACTTTTGAATTGATTCTTGGCTATAAGAACCATAATTAGAATTATTAAATAAGTCTTTTAAATCACTATTTACTGAGTATTCATATGCATCTCCACTTTTAATTGCATCTAATAACTTATATGCTGTAAATGTAGCACCTTTTTTTGATATTGTGATACTTCCCTTTATAGGAGCATCTTTAGAAATTGATGGCGTAGCTGCAAATACAGGTATTGATGTTGTAATAAAAACAAAAATAAACACCATCATAAAGCTAAACTTTTTTAATATATTATTTTTCATCTATTAATTCTCCCTTTCTTTTAAAACAAATTTTGTAGTACTAACTATGCTTAATACACCTGCTAAAAGTGTAATTCCAATTAATGAAAATTTAGAAGTTCCACAGCCTCCTGTTTCAGGTAGTATTATTCTTGGAACATTTTTAACTGAAATATCATATGTATTTGTTTCTGTATTTTTATTTAAAATTATTTTTTCACCTTGTTTTCCAACTCTATAAAAACTTTCTTCAAAACCTAGAGTTATATAAATATCATCACTTAATTTATATCCCTTAGGAGCCTGTACCTCTTTTAATATGTAATTGCCATAAGGTAAATTATTAATTTTAAAAGATGCATTTTTCCCTGAAGGTGTTAATTTCCCAACTCCATTTTGATTTAATTCGTAATTATTTTTCTGAGAACTAAATTTTAAAACTTTTTTTGGATTACTTTCTTCAAATAATTTAAATTTAGCTCCTAAAATAGGAATTTCTTTTTCATTTATTTTGTTTATAACTAAGTTACAAGTAGTTGGTAAAGGCTCATCCTTAGCCACAACCTTAACTATCTTACTTTCATCATTTACAGTAAATTCAATAGGCGTTTGATCAAGTTTATATCCATTAGGAGCCTTTATTTCCTCTAATTTATAATCTCCATTAGGTAATTCAACCCTTATTGGCCCTTCAGAACTTGTTGTAAACGTTTTAACTACTTGGTTGTACACATCCTTAACAGTTTTACCATCTTTAGTTGTTAACTTAAAAACTGCTCCTTCAAGTAAGCTTGGATCATAATACTCAGCAGATAGAATAAATTCCACTATAGGATTCTTTCTAGTTGAAACCTCATTAGTTGGATTTCCATTTACATATGCAATATTTTTTACTACTTCCCCTGGCCCTACATTTTTCATACTTGCTTCTATGGTGATATATGCTGGCTTTTTAGCATCTATATCTCCATTACTATTTTTAATAACTAATTCCTTTGTGTTTTCATAAAAATCAGTTATAAATTGATCTGTAGCCGTAATCTTAATATCACTTAGTCTAGGATCTAATTTATCAATAATATTTAAAGTATCCTTAAAAAAGTATCCATAGGAATCAAACTTAATATCATATTTAATTTTTTGGTCATTAGGATTATTTGTTACCTTTGTCTTATCAACATATTTATAAACATTTAATGCTCCTGCATCCTTTGATAACTTTGAATAATGCTTTGAAGGCAACTCTTTATCATCATCATAATATAATTTAGCATCATTTAAATATCCACTTTCAGTAGAAGTAATACGAGTTTCATAAATAACTGTATATCTCTCATATCTTATGTCACCAAAATTTATTTCTAAATGTTTGGTATCAGCCTTTATTCTATTACTCTCCCCAAAATCCTTGGTAACATCACTACTTCTTTCATCATAATAACCCATTCTTTTTATGCATATACTATTTACATCTAAAGCCATGCCCTTTGGAATATTATCAAAAAAATCAGCATTGCTTAAATAACTTCTTGTATTTGGATTTACTCCATCACCTAAATTTATTTCCACAAAATATTTTATAGGTTTATTCCTATCTACTATCTCTCCATAATACTCTCTTCCTTGTTCCTTATCTGTAGCAGCTGTTGGTAAATCAGCAGTCTTATACATAAGAGGGTATTGTCCACCAGAACTAGAATTGGAATATTCTTCTCCTGTTATATAAACAGTGCTTGGCTTTCCATTTAAATCAATACTAACTGGGTAACTTACTCCCTTTCTAATATTGCTATTTCCCACAAATCTTATAATCATATATCCTGTTACAGCTTTTTCTACATTTTCATTAAAGGTTAAAGTCACCACTCCATCCTTAACATCAAAATCCTTAAAATGCTGATCATGACATTTAGGCTCTATGTCTTTAAATATATCTGGCAAACTTATAACAATTTTATCACCATCTTTAAGCTTATCTTTATTCAAAATCTTATAGTCAATTCTTAAATTATTGCTTATGCCTTTAGCAACAGTATTACTCTCAAAAGTAGTGCTTGTAATTTCAACAGCCCCATCATTTTGAACTGATTTTGTTTCTTCTCCTAAAACAATGATTCCAGGAGAAATCATAATTAATATCATAGAAATAACAACTGACCATAAGGTAAATATATTGAAATTTTTACTATTCTTCATAAAATAAGCCCTCCTCTCTTAAAAAATGGAAAATAAAAAACCGACTATATTTATAACTTTTTATAAATATAGTCGGTTGCATCACTAACTCAGTATATCCCAGATGCCCAAATACAGAATATACATCAACGTTTCTATAACATATTAATATTTACTAATTATTTCTTAAAAATTACTACTTTTTAACACTTAATTTTCAATTTGTATTTGTATGTTACAGTATTTTAAAAAACCTGTCAAAAAACATTTTTTCTCAGTAAATATTATGTGTTAATTTTATTAAGTTTTTATTATTAAATTTATATATTTTATATTATTTTATAATTAATTTATTAAATAAATTTTGATTTTTTTATATTTTTAATACAGAGTTTTATCAAGGTTTTAACCCTAATTTTATATTTTAAATTTAAAATATCTTTAAAAAACTTCCTCTAAATTTAATTCTTTAATATATTTTTTTGGAACATAATTACAAAGCCACACATTATTTTTAGATAAGTAGAATTTAATTCCATCATTAAACATACTTTCTGAATCTACTTCTAAAATAACTAAATCACCATGTCTTTTTCCAACAATACTTGCAGTTTCTCTATCCTTTGATAAATGAACATACTGTCTTTCCTTCTTTATAAGTCCATTTTTCAAAATTGACTCTAAATATTTTCTTCCAGTACCATGATATAAAACCTTTGGTGGCTTAATCTCCTCTAAGCCTAGATCTACTTTAATTGAATGACCTTGATTAGCTCTTATTTTGCTCTTATCCTCATTAAAAGAATATCTCCCCTTTGAGTCTTCTCTAACTATTCTTTCTAAATCATCCATGCTAAATCCTTCATAGGACTTATTTATTCCCTCTATTAAATCTAATACAACTAAATATCCATGCTCATCTAGTTTTAATCCTATTTCTTCTGGCTTATGTCTTAGTATTAAACTTATGTATTTGCTTATCTTTGAATCATTATTTTTCATACTAAATATCCCCTTACTCTCCTATGATATTTCTAATTTATCCTAATAAAGCATAATAAAATTATCTTCAAAAATAAATTTTACATTATTCATAGGATTCTCTTCTTAATAAGAAAATTCTATCATAAATAGGATCTTTTTAACCACTTAAACCATGTAAATTTAATATCTAAAAGTGCTATTATAGACTTATATAAAACTTTTTAAATCCCACTAAAACCTACTTACAAAGAATATCCATTGACTGTGACAGGCTTTTTCCTATTTATATGCATACACGTACAATATATATAAATCTGTGAATATAATAAATTAGAATTTATATTTCTTTAGCTATCTTTAAAATCAATATTCCAATTTTTGTATTTTTTATTTCAGCTTTGTAAATACAGCTTATATTGTAAAAAATATAGTATAATAGTATTAAAAATTAAAATTATGTTATACAGGGTGATAAATGTGAATATAAGAGATTTTGAATACTTTGATTGTTTATGTAGTACTAAAAGTTTCACTAAAGCTGCTGAAAAATTATATATATCACAACCATCTGTAACTTTATCTCTTTCAAGGTTGGAACGTGAATTAGATTCAAAACTTATTATAAGAGATCATTCAAATAAAGAAATACAGATAACAGAAAGTGGTGAAATATTAAGGAAAAGAATTAAAAATATCTTACGTGAAATAGAAGAAGCAAAATTAGAAATAAGAAAAGTAAAAAATAAAAAAATAAAATTTGGTATACCACCTATTATAGGAGCATATTTCTTTCCAAAGTTTATAGAAGAATTAATAAGTAAATCATTTATAGAAAATATAGAGTTTGTTCAAGCTGGTTCAGTTAAAATGAAAGAATTATTATTAGATGGAAAGATTGATATTGCTTTAATAGGATCTTTAGAGCCAATACGTGATAAAAAAATAGAAAGTTATTTGCTAAAAAAAGAGTCTTTTGTAATATGTATAAGTAAAAATAATAAACTTTTAAGAGAAAAAAGTTTAAATTTTGAAAAGTTGAAAAATGAACAGTTTATAGTTTTAAGCGATGAATATTTACATTTAGGTGTATTGAAAAAATTATTAAATAAATATAATATAGAATCTCAAAAAATTTATTATACAGATGAAATACAAACAGCTAAATCATTAATAGCTGCCAATTTAGGAGTTGGAATTATGACAAAAATGTCAGTGGAAGATTTAGTTGGAATACAAAGAAAACCATTAAAAGATGATATAAAATTTCATGTTTCTATTGTAACTAAAAAAGAACATTATCTAACTGATGTAGAAAAATCAATACTAGATTTGATAAAAGAAAAAAATAAAGAAATAAATAGTTGTATATAAAATTTCAGATGATTTATTATTATAAATATATTCCTATTTATAAAAATAAATCATCTAAAATATTTTTTATTTAAATATATTGAGTAATTAACATTAAAACTGGAACAACAATTACAAACAATACTGTACTTGTAGTAACAAGATTAGTTGCATATTTTACATCACAATGATATTCATTTGCCAAAATAGGTAAAACAGCAAGCATTGGAGTAGCAGCTTGTACAACAAAAGTTTGAATTAATAATTTAGGTAAATTTGAACTAAAAATATTTGTTCCAATTAAGATTAATACTATTATTATTAATGGAGAAATTATGAAACGTCCAATTAATGCTAATATAGTGTCACGATCAAAGCGTATACTTGAAAGTCCTGCATCACTTAATATAATTCCTATATAAATTAATGCAAGGGGAGTAACAATACTACCTAAATAACTTAAGGCTGAACCTATAAATTCAGGAACAGGAATACTAAAAGCTAAAAATATTAATCCGATTAGAAAACCAATTAATGGTGGAGAAAGTATCTTTTTTATATTAATTTTTTGATGTGTTGATGACTTATCTTTAGTAGGATCATCATTCGCAATTAATAATATACCAAATGCCCATGTTGAAACTGTATTGCTAATATAACAAACAAGGAAAAAAGGTATACTTATATTCCCAAATAAAGCAATATTTAATGGCAATCCAATAAATATAGTATTTGCATTTGCTATAGCATTCATAAAAATACCTCTACGCCCTGGCTTGATTTTAAAAATTTTAATACAAATATAAGCTATAATATAAGAAAGTATTACTGTACCTATTGGATAAATTAAACTTCCTGACAACTGTAATAAGCTATCTTTTGTAAGATGTTTTAAAACAGAAGTAAATATTGAGACTGGTAAAGCAACCTTTACAACTAAAGAAGAAATACTTTTACCGAATCTATCATCAAACCACTTGTTTTTTTCAAAATATAACCCAAAGCAATCATAAGAATAATTGTTAAAACACTTTGTATTGATTTAAAAAATAGCATAAATAGAACCTGCCATAGTTAAAATTTAAATTCTACAAACTCCAGTTTCTTTGGCTGCATTAGCAACAGCTTTTGCTACTGAGTCAACTAAATTTTTATCTAATGAAGAAGGAATTATATTATCATCAGCTAAATCTTTTTCATCTATTGAATTTGCAATAGCCATAGCAGCCGCAATTTTCATTTCTTCATTTATTTCAGAAGCTCTTACAGATAGTGTTCCTTTAAATAATCCTGGAAATACAGATACATTGTTTATTTGATTTGGAAGGTCAGATCTTCCTGTACCTATAATTCTTGCTCCTCCTAATTTAGCTTCTTCTGGCATTATTTCAGGAGTAGGATTTGCCATTGCAAAAATAATTGCATCCTTATTCATTTCTTTAACCATTTCTTTAGTCAAAATATTCGGTGCAGATACTCCAATAAATATATCAGCACCTTTTAATGCATCTTTTAATGTACCAGTAATTTTTTTAGAATTAATAATTTTAGCCAAATCTCTTTTAGCATAATCTATATTTTCCATAGCCTCAGTTATGATTCCAACTTTATCACAAGGTATTATATTCTTAACACCAGCAATTAATAATAATTTGCATATTGCAGTTCCAGCAGCTCCAATTCCATTTACAACTACTTTAACATCCTCAATATTTTTATTTACAAGTTTTAATGCATTTAATACACCGGCTAAAACAACTATAGCAGTTCCATGTTGGTCATCATGAAAAACTGGTATATCTAATTCTTTTTTTAATCTTTCTTCAATTTCAAAGCATCTAGGAGCACTTATATCTTCTAGGTTAATTCCACCAAACCCAGGTGAAATAAGTTTAACTGTATTTACGATTGTATCTACATCATTTGAATTAATGCATATAGGGAATGCAGAAACTCCACCAAATTCTTTAAATAAAATTGCTTTACCTTCCATAACAGGTAAGCTAGCTTCAGGGCCTATATTTCCAAGACCAAGTACAGCTGAACCATCTGTAACTACAGCAACCATGTTTCCTTTACAAGTATATTTATATACATCAGCTTTATTTTCTTTTATTTTTTTACATGGTTCCGCAACTCCAGGAGAGTAAGCTACACTTAAATCATCTCTTGTTTCTACTTTTACTTTAGAAATTACATCTAATTTCCCTTTATTATTTTCATGTAATTTTAAGCTTTCTTCATAGTAATTCATAGTAAAACCCTCTTTCTAAATAAATATTTTAACAACTTTTGTAAACTTTAACTTTTATGATTTAATTATATAGCTTATTAATTGATATTAAAAATATAGTTTATTTATTTGCTTATAAATTTTATTAATAAGTTATGTAATTATAGAAAAAGGGATTTTTTATTATATATAAAATTCATATTAGTATAAAATAGTAGACAATGGTTATTAAACTAAATAAAATAATATTTAATTCAATAAAGTAAGTTTTCTACTATGAGTAGATATAAAAAATATACACAAAATAACAAAGAAAATTAACTATCTATAATAATGTATTTTTAATTGAAAATTTTACAGTTGAATAAAAAAGTATATAGAGTTAACGTTTCTAATGGGTTTAATGATTTATCTAAGGAAATAAAAATTCTTAATGATCCATTGTTTTTGAAAGCATCTTTAGTATACCTTAAAAAATAGAAATATTTTCTCTATCTTTTAAATTACCAACATAATTGTAAATATAGTATTGTTTACCTTTAATGGTGAAAAGGTTAAAGTCTTCAATTTTCAAAGATGTATATGATTCTCTTATTAATAAGAAAATTCTATCATAAATAGAATCTTTTTTACTGCTTAGACCATGTAAATTTAATCTCTAAAAGTATTGTGACAGACTTGTACCAGACTTTTATAAATCCGTCACATGCTTTAAACCCTTGATATAACTTACTTAGAAGGACTTGTGACGGACTTTGCCGGACTTTTTTCTATTTCCCTGTATACTGTATACTTTTTTATTTATATATATTTTTTTATATTTTTTATTTTCTCCCTATATACCAGAAAAGGAAAAAGTCCGTCACTTCCGTCAAAACCATTGATATCACTAGAAAAACTCAGGTTTCAACTCCGTCAAAAATACGTCACAACTCCGTCACTAAAGGATAAAATATTAAAATTTATTTATATTTTTTCAACTCATCATCTACCTGCTTTTGAACCCTTTCAAAGGAAATTTTTTTATCTTCTCCATCTAAAGTTAAAAAACTCTTAGATAAATCTTCAACAGTAGATTCTAATGTATTCATGAATTGTGTATACGCAAAATCAAATTTAGGATCATTTTCATCTTTTCCAAAAACCAAATACATTAATTGCTCAATCATCTGATCCATTCCCCATAATTTTAGATGAAGTAATTCATGTATAATTACTGGCTCTAAATTATTTTCCTTAGGATTATAATTATTTATCATCACTATAGCCTTTTTATCTGTCATATCAATTTTAATATCACCAGTCTTATTCCATTCTTGATTAATCAATTGAAGTTTTATATCCCAATCTTTTAATCTAAGCCTTTCTTGCCATTTTCTTAAATACTTTTCTATTAAATTCTCATCAAAACCCATTACTAATTCCTCCAATATTTATCTTAAATTTACTCTTTTATTCTTTATATTCTTTTATTTAAAATTAAACTTACAGTCTCGAATTAAATAGAATTGAAAATTTATCTTTATACAATCAATTTCCACTTTAATACAAATTATACTATCTAAACTATATTTTTAATACTATTAATATAAATATCCCCCAATAAAGCTGTTATCAAAATTTATTTTTTAATTATTTCAATCTAAACTCCATATACCAAAATTTATAAACATGTAAACTAAATATAACATATTATGATTCTTGTTAATAAAAAACTTAGCTTCTAGACTAAATTCATGTGTTATTTAAATCTATTTATTTTTTAATTTTTACTTATATAAATTATTCTTTTAACTTACTAATATTATTACCTCATCTACAGGATAATTTCTAAAATTTCCTAATTGCTTATTTGAATAAATATCATAATTCTCTCTTCTAAACATAAAAAACTCTTACTTGTATATATAAACACAAATAAGAGTTTATTTTTTTCTAAATTAATAATTTAAACTCATAAATATTAATACTAAATCTATTATTTAATACTCCAATCCCTACTTAATAAATCTTTAAGGGCTTCTACTTTCTCTTTCCCTAGAACCTCTGCTATTTCTCTTTCCATTTGTTCTTTCAGTTCTGTACTCTTTTTACAATAATCCTTTCCCTTATCCGTAAGCTCTGTATACTTATTATTACTTTCATTTACTACAAATTTTAAGTATCCTCTCACCTCTAATTTTTTAGCACACTTAAACATGGCTTGACGAGATATGTTAGCCTGTCTTGCTACCTCTGCAATAGATATCTTCCCCATATTAATTTTAGCCAGAAGAAGTGCTTCTGTATGTGATATATCCTCTTCTTCAAGCTCTGCCCATCGCTCTTCAACACCCCTTCTAAGTATAATATGTTTTTCACTTATTAAATCAATTATATTTAAATCTCTCTTCATTTTCTCACCTTATTTTTATATAATAATATATTTTACCATATATATTATTATATTTTAATTTAGCATATCCATCTCGTCAACTAAGTTGACACAATCCATGTTTACTGTTATACTTTTTTCAGTCAACTAAGTTGACTTTTTTTGATTTTATCATAGGAGGAATTTTTATTATGGGAGAAACAAAATTTCAAAAATTTATTTTTACATTAATGATGTGCTTTGGTATGGTTTTGGGTATGACTATTTATAATATGCTTTTAAATGAAGGATTTCATCCTCAATTCTTTAATAATCTTTTAAAGGACTTTTGGCCAGGATTTTTTGTAGCACTTGTATTAGATATATTTATTGTGGGTAAAATTGCAAAAACTATTGCATTTAAAATTGTAAAACCAACCAAAGATACAAAACAAATTAAAATCATATTAGCAATTTCTATTTGTATGGTTACAGGCATGGTATTTTTCATGTCTATGTATGGAGCTATTGTCGCTGTTGGATTTAATAGCACAGCTTTAAAAATTTATCCACTATGTATTGCTAGAAATTTCATTATAGCAGTACCTCTTAACTTAATAATTATATCTCCTTTAGTTAGAATATCATTTAATAAAATATTTTCTAATTAAAAAATAAATAAAGCTACCTAATTACTTTTCTTGTAATTAAGTAGCTATTTTAATTCTTGTCTTAGCATTTCTATGAATTCATTTGAAAATACTTTCTCTTTAATAGATTTCTTTATCAATTCCATTAACTCTAATTCAGTTACATCTAAACTTCTTGGAACATGGATATCATCACCTCTTACGGTATCTTTATATACTTAAAATATTATCTCATTCCTTTTCATGGATTTAACAAAAATCTTTTCTATGCAATATGTGTAATCTTCATCTTTTAGACTAGCTTGTCTTAGAAGATTACAGTATCTAGTACTTTTTATTATTTTCTCTTCAATTTTTTAGGCATACCATCACCTCTTTATTCTAAAAGTATCTTAGAAAGTTCTTCATAAGTTACTACTACTTAAAAGTCGCTAGAAAGTAAAAATAGTGAAGAAGTATAATTAACTCCTTCACTACATATAATCTCATCTGTGTATTCTGGTAGTATGTCTTTCAACATTCCATTTCTAAGTTCTTTAATCTCTTCTATGTTTTCAAATACTAAAACATATCCTCTAAATCTTTATCCACATTTCTGTTTTCTCCATAGTTTTCATTAATTATCTATTGTTTCAGAAATACTCTTTAATACTTATAATTGCATTCTATTTAAATATAGTAATTGATTTGAATTTCATATTTTTTCCATAATAGATCTACCCTAAAATATTAAAAGTTACTATATGCAAGAAGTTACACATAGTAGCTTTTATAATAGTTATAATTCAGAAATTTTTCTTAATTATAATATATTTATTTTCAAAATTATTATATAGCAATGCTATCTATATGCCTAAACATTTCTTAATATCATTCAAATTAAATTCACTACAATCTTCTAATTCCTCTTTTATTTTATCTTGTAGAATTGCTATCACTTCTACATCATTTTCCACACTTGATTTCAAAAACTTAGGTAAATTATCTCCTATTTTTCTTTTAATCATTGTATCCTTTAAAAATATTTTCAATATATCTTCTGTTAATTGTAATAGCTTTTTATTTAAGGCTTGATTCTTAAATATACTATCCATCCAATCAATTACATTTTCATCACAATATATTATCTCTTTAATATCGTCATCTACTAAATTTAATTTTTTAAATATAGATAATAGTAATTTAAAATAACAAGTAATAAATAAAAGATTAGCTGACTTTAACTTATCATCTTTGTTATGTCCCATTATATTCTTTGAATAATACATTACACTATACGGAAATAAATAATATTTAGGATCTTTAGGTGTTGTCTTATCATTAAATAGTTTATCATAATAATTACCTCCAGGTACTAAATTACTTATACTCTTAGCTTTAGCAGGTTTAAAATGAATTCCTGCTGTAAATGCTTGTACAACATCCTTTGCAAAAAATGCATTACTAAATTTTTTATCAAATAAATATGCGTAATCCTTATTTCCTTGTTTTTTATCTTTTCTATCTATTTTATCTTTTCTTTGTATAATATAATTGTAACCAAGTTTTAAAAATTCTTTCTGTAATTGATAATGAAAATCTTCTAATGCAAAGAAATCCTTTCCTGTTACTGCTGTTTGACTATTAGTATATCTTGTTATTTTCTTTCTCTTTGTACTATTTATATCTTCTATTATTTTTATTAAGATAGTACCTTCTTGATTATTTCTCTCTTCAATTGTTTGATTTTTCCACAATGAATATATAGTACTTGAGGTTTGACATCCATTTACAATTTGAGGGGTCTCTATAACCATTGATGCCCCTCCATTTTTTAATGGTTTTATATCATCATATTTATCACATACTATAGTTATTCCATTATTATAAAACCAAAACTTTTTAGGGTCATCATTATATGTTTTTTCAATTTCTTTATTTACTTTATTTCTCTTACCTAAAAAATTTCTTATATTTGAGTAAAAAAGGAATTTCTCTTTTTTATTAATAAATGTAGCTAAACTTTTCAAAGATACTTCTGCTATTATTGTATTATTTTCCTTATTCTCAAAGTATCTTTCTAAAATCAATTTCATTCTTGTTCCCTGGAATTTTTTAGGAACTATACTTCTTGATTCATCTATAAAATCCTCTATATTATTTATATCTAATATTCTTATTTTTACTCTTTTATTTGGATTAGAAGCTTTTATTGATTTTTCAACTTCTTTAACATTACTAATTACAATTTTCCAATCATTCTCTGAAATCACGTCATTTGTAACATAATAAATATCAATACTATCAAGTTGCAATATATGATTATATATATCTTTTAAATCATTTTTTGCATCACTATCTAACCCGTCAACTATAATATGCTGTATCTGTGCTAAAAATCCAGATATAGCTTCTACTGAATTTGAATTTAAATATTTAGTCTGTATTAAACTTATTGTATCATTTTCAATGAATGAAGCATCTATTCCACAATCATAAGCACCATCACATTTTAATATTCCATCAATTAAATCATGTTCCTCTATTTCTGTGTCTGATTTATCAAAAACATATGACAATACCCAATCCAAGAAAATTCTTCCCTTTTCTACTGAGTTTAGCGTTTCATTTCCCATTACCTCATTTATCTGCTTTTCTATATAATTAGTTGCCATTTTGATCATTCCTTACTCTTAAAAATTACTCTAACAAAGTTATTCTACACCATTACACATCTATCCACAATATAGGATTTTTAACTTTATTTATCATTTTATCTTAAGTTTCCTTATTCTTATATTATGCAATTTCAGTAAAAACCTCAGTTATTTATGGTACGATTCACTTTTATTATCCTAAAAATCTATAAATTTAAACCTGAACTAATATCCATACCTCCAGACATAGTTAATTTTATGATAAATAATATATACTTAACAGGTCTAACTATATATAATTAATCTTAATAAGATATTATATTTAAATCATTTTTTCCACCAACAATAATCCTATCAATCTTCTTCAAAAAATTTTCTCTTGTCATTTCTTCAAGAGGTAAGCACTTTATTTTCTCTTCTATGTCCTTTATCTCTAGCTTTTTTCTTATCTTATAACTTTCTATTTCTTCTAAATTTAAAATTTTACTCTTTATTTCTTTTATTTTTTCGTCAATAAGTTTCAAATTATCAGATAATATTTTAATATCAATTAATTCTTTCTCTTTTATAAATTTATCTAATATTTCATTTTCTTTTAATTTTAAATCAATTAATTCTTTATTTAATCTTTCTTGTTCTTCATTAATTTCTTTTTTGCTTAACCTTTCTTTTTCTTCAAGCTCTTCTTTTAAGTACACTATTTCTGTCATATATTTAAGTCTTATTTTTTCGTAATAATTTTTTCTTTCTTTTTCTATATAATCATCTAAAATACCTATGTTGATATTTTCAGCATCACAAGACAACTTACCATTCTTCTTTTTATTAGAACATATAAGATATTGGTTTCTTTTAGGCTTTTCACTTATCTTTCTTTCAACAGCTCTACAATAATTTGCACCACATTTTTTGCACTTCACTTTCCCTTTAGTGTCATATGTATTGGAATTTATACCTCTATTCCCATGTAAACATCTGCTTTCTAAAGCCTTCTGAACTTCTTCCCAAAGTTCTTCCGAAACAATAGGCTCTATTCTATTATTTTTTTGTATAATCCAATTTTCTTTTTTTACATATTTACTTTTGACACCAGTAAACATATTCTCATTACTATATTTATTTCTAACATTATATCCTTTGTACTTTGGATTAACTATTAATGTTTTTATTGTACTACTACTCCATAATCTATTTTTCTTAGTTCTATATCCTTTTTCATTAACTATTTTTGCAGTCATTTTTAATCCATTAGTCAATGCTGTTTTAAATATAAATCTAACAATCTCAGCCTCCTTTTTATTTATTTTTAAATAATTCTTTTCTCTATCAAAGTCCCATCCAAATATACTATTATTTCTTATTGTATTATCTAGTATAAAGATTTCATTTCCTCTTTTAGTTCTATTAGATGTTTCCATTGATTCATTTTCTGCCATTGAAAAAAACATCTTTAATACAGTCATATCATTAGGATTATTACTATTTTTGCAGTTATCTAAAAAATGAACATTAATTTTCTTATAATCCCATAGAACTCTTAATATATCTATTATTGCAATATTTCTACTAAATCTTGATGTATTTATAACGACAATTTCATCAAATATAGGTTTTCTAATATTATCAGCTTCAAACGTTATTCTTCCATCATTTAATTTACATATATTTAAACCTGCATCATACATAAGTCTTTTAAAACCTTCTCTATTAAAACTTACTCCCGTTCCAGTATCACTATAAATTATCAAATCTTCATGTTTAAACTTTTCTCTTAATAAAGTTTCCTGTTGAATTAATGAACTCTGTTGGTCACCCTTATTACTTGATACTCTTATATAACAAGCTAATCTTCTCATTAAATTACACGCTCCCATATTTTAATTTTTTATAATCTATGTGACATCTATGTTAGCATGTGTAATACTATGACACTATTATTCATATAAAAAAAATTATTTTATAAATTATAAAAGTATATATTTAACATTTAAGGTTATAATAAAATATAAAATTCATTTATATTTTTGGAGGTATTAAATGGGTAATCTCGTAAATAGAGGTAGATTAGCAACTTCAATTGATAAGGATCTTTTAAGAAAATTAAACTTATTAAAAGAACAAACTAGAATTGATAGAAGTAAACTACTTGATGAAGCTATTGAATTGCTTCTTGAAAGACACAATTTTAAAGAAAAATAAAAGCTATGGTTAAAATAAATAATTAAATCTCTAATTGTAATATTAAATAAAATAATAATATTTTGTAATATATATATTAAATAAAAACATTATTTTCCCTTTTAATGTAAAATTATAATAAATATATTTCTTTTAAAGGGGACTTTTATGAAAAGCTTAGAATACAAATTTTTAAACTTACCAGAAATATCAGTTAAGAATTCATTTTTTAATAAAGATGTTCAAGATAAAAGAATATCTCAACTAGAACTTTCTTTTAATGAATTATCTAAAAAAGGATGGATATTAGTTGATATATACTGGATGGAGGGATTAGCTCTTTTTAAAAGGGAAGTAGATTAATATAAAATAATAACAGATGTTCTATAAATAAAACTTCTAAAAGTTTTATTTATAGAACATCTGTTATTTTAGCAATGAATTTAACTTAGTTAAATATTATAAGCTTATTAATAACCTTGTTTTTACATACAAAAAGAGTTAGTATAAAAACTAACTCTTTTCACAAATTTTACTAAACAATCTTAGTAGTCCAATCTTCGCATGACCACACATCTGTTACTACATCTCTATAGAATTCAGGTTCATGGCAAACTAAAAGTATGCTTCCTTTATATTCTTTTAATGCTCTCTTTAATTCATCTTTAGCTTCAACGTCTAAATGGTTTGTTGGCTCGTCTAGGATAAGTATGTTTGTTTCTTTGTTTATTAGTTTACAAAGTCTTACCTTAGCTTGTTCTCCCCCACTTAGTACTGCTACTGAGCTTTCTATGTGCTTAGTTGTTAATCCACATTTAGCTAGGGCACTTCTTACTTCGTATTGAGTGTATCCTGGGAACTCTTGCCAAACTTCTTCTATACATGAATTATAGTTTGCTTCTTTTATTTCTTGCTCGAAGTATCCTATGCTTTGGTAATCTCCTGTTTCAACCTCTCCACTTATTGGTTTTATTAATCCCATTAAGCTTTTTAGAAGTGTTGATTTTCCAAGTCCGTTAGCTCCAACTAAGGCTATTTTTTGTCCTCTTTCCATTCTTATGTTAAGTGGTTTACTAAGTGGCTCATCATATCCTATAACTAAATCTCTTGCTTCAAAGATTAATTTACCTGAAGTTCTTCCTTGCTTAAAGTTAAACTCTGGTTTTGGCTTCTCAGCAGCAAGCTCAATTCTATCCATTTTATCTAATTTCTTTTGTCTAGCTCTTGCCATACCTGTTGTAGCAACTCTAGCCTTATTTCTAGCAACGAAGTCTTCAAGTTTAGCTATTTCAGCCTGTTGTCTTTCATAAGCAGCCTCTAATTGCTTCTTGTTAGCTTCATATACTCTCATAAAGTTATCATAATCCCCAGTGTATCTAGTTAAAGCTCTATTTTCAACATGGTATATTACATTTACTACACTATTTAAGAATGGAATATCATGTGATATTAAGATAAATGCATTTTCATATCCTATTAAATAGTTTTTAAGCCAAGCTATATGCTCCTCATCAAGATAGTTTGTAGGCTCATCTAGAAGTAATATATCTGGTGTTTCTAATAAAAGTTTAGCTAATAAAACCTTAGTTCTTTGTCCTCCACTTAAATCAGTAACATTCTTGTCTAATCCTACATCTCTAAGACCTAATCCAGCTGCAACCTCTTCAACCTTTGCATCTATCATATAAAATCCATTATGATCTAACATATCTTGAATTGTAGCTGTTCTTTCTAAGGCTTTAGTCATCTCATCCTCTGACATTTCACCCATTCTCTCATAAAGACCATTCATTTCAACTTCCATATCAAAAAGATACTGGAATGCTTCTCTTAAAACTTCTCTTATAGTTTTACCTTTCTCAAGCTGAGCATGCTGATCCATGTAACCAACTCTAACCTTGTTACTCCATTGAACATCTCCCTCATCTGGCATAAGTTTCCCTGTAATTATGTTCATGAAAGTTGATTTACCTTCTCCATTTGCTCCTATAAGTCCAACGTGCTCCCCCTTTAAAAGTCTGAAAGACACATCTTCAAATATAGCTCTATCTCCAAAGCCATGATTCATATTTTTAACTATTAAAATACTCATTTAACTTCCATCTCTCCTTATCTAAAAATATCTATAAAAATAATCTCATAAAATATATGAACTCAAAATACTATACCTTAACAAAAAAATTTATTTTCTAAACTAAAACTAATATTATGTAAAATACTAAATATTTCAAGCTGGAATTTTTATTTACACTCACCTTATCCATATAAAGAAAATAATTTTCTTAACTATAATCAAAAAATAACTTCTTTATACAGAACTTATATCTATGCAAATAGATTCCAACCAAATAATCAATTCTTAAAGAAACATTTGACTACCAACAAATAAAATTAAAGCTAAAAAGCAAATTCCAACTACATTATATAGAACTGACATCTTAGATGATTTTTTCTTATTTAATCTACTTACTCTGCTTTCTATCATTTCCCTGTTCCACCTTTCAAAAATTTCAAACTAAAATATATATTAAATAAACTTCTTTTTAAACTCTCTAATATACATTATATATAGTATATTATCTAACTTTAGTTTTTCAAATATATTTTTCTTACTCTCCATAAAATTTATCTCTTTTTTGCTTTCAGTTTACTAAAAGCTTTTTAGATTCCTTATAAATACCCTCAATAAACTAATATATACACCTTTTTAAAATTTGTTCTTAAAATTTAATATTACTTTTAAATAAAATCAACCAATTTCTTAAAGGTGTATATCCTATTGTAATAAGGTCTATTTGTAGTCTTCCTAAGTTTCTATATGATATAATAGATTAAATACTTGGTATAAATTGTACAAACTAGTAAGAAAGGGGTTTATCTATGCTATATTACTTAGTGGCACTATTTGATAAGGTTTCCTATGCAATAATAAAGCCATTACAAGAATCCATATCAAATGAATATAAACTTTATGAGAACCTTCCTATGCTTCATATTACCTTAGCTGTAATTGAAGATCCTGATATGGATAAATTAAATGAAGTAGTAAAAAACACTTTAAAATCATATAAAAAATTTGAAGTTCATTTAAATGGACTAATTAAATTTGGAGAACCTTATAGGTCTGTAAATTTAAAAGTAGATGAAGAAAGTGGAGTAATAAAGAAACTTTCTAGAGAACTTTATGAGAATTTATCAAAAGAAGGATTTAAATTGACTTCTAACCCAGATACATGGCAACTTCATGTATCCTTAGCTAACCCATATTTTGCACAAAGAGTATGGGGAAAGGATGAGTTTGAGTCAGCTTATACAAAACTTCAAGATTATAATTTTGATAGAGAACTTTTAATTGATGAAATTCAATTTTGGAGACCAATAAATGATGAGAGCAAAATGGTGGTTTTTAGCTATCCACTACATTAAAACTTAAAATTTATAGAGCGTATATCAAAAGTTATTTTGATATACGCTCTTTATTTATAAAAAAATCAGAGAGAATTTCTTCTCTCTGAAATAAGTCTTAGTTTATTATATTTACATTCAATTGATAAAATTATACGAGTTAAGCATGAATAAATCTATTTTTTAATAAGTTTCTTTGAAAACTTCAAAGAAAGCTTGTGGATGTAAGCATGCAGGGCATTTTAATGGAGCTTCTGCACCTTCCCAAATAAATCCACAGTTTCCACATTTCCAAAGTACTACTTCGTCTTTTTTAAATACTTTTCCTTCTTCCATATTTTTAGCTAATTTCATAAATCTATTATAGTGAGCAGTTTCTGCTTTAGCTATCATTCTGAAAGCAGCAGCTACTTCTGGGAATCCTTCTTCATCAGCTACATCAGCAAATGATGGATAAAGATTACTTAATTCATCATGTTCTCCGTCAGCAGCAAATTTTAAGTTAGTTAATGTATCTGTAGGTAATTCTACTGGGTAAGCAGCATTTATTTCTACAGCTTCTCCTTGAAGATCGTCTTTTAAGAATTTATAAAATCTCTTAGCGTGTTCTTTTTCATTTTCAGCAGTTTCTAAAAATATATTTGATATTTGAACATAACCTTCTTTTCTAGCTGTACTTGAAAAATAAGTATATCTTGTTCTTGCTTGGCATTCACCAGCGAATGATTTCATTAGATTTTCAGCAGTTTTAGTTCCCTTTAAACTTTTCATAATAAAAAACCTCCTACAAATCACTTATTTGAAAAAACACAATCAAAATTATTTTCCCAAATAAATAATTTCAAAATTATATTACTTAATAATTGTTATTTCTTATATAAATAATAATATCACTTTCAAACAAAATTTCAAGTATTTTTTGAACATTTTGTTAATAAAAATATTTTATCATATAGATAATAATATTATTTATAAATTCATATATAATTATGCAAATATATAAAAAAATTATAACAATATTTCACTTTTTTATTTCCTTAAAATTACATACTATAGCTCCACTTTTAATATGCGTATATAATTTAATAAATAAAGTTAATTTATATATTAAGTTCACTAAAATTTATAAGGAGATTCTATCTAGTTACTAAAAACTCAATCAAATATATTCTAATATTGTATAATATAATCACAAAATAATTTATAGAATTATTATTTATACACAAGTTTCAACTTCTAACCTAAAATGTGATTTAAAAAATCAAATTGAATTTCTTAGATAATATGTTAATACTAAAGGAATA
>OCPT01000667.1_pt1 | contig 24337 bp, 19 predicted proteins | sample 1538741 | NCBI WGS metagenome assembly OCPT01 (sample SAMN04571723, study PRJEB22368) | human gut metagenome | biome: human gut; material: stool | host: Homo sapiens | place: Luxembourg | collected 2012-12-06 | reverse complement strand
ATCCATTTTTCTTTTCCTTTCCGCAAAATAAATCTTTCAGTTCCGCAGCAGCAGCTTTTATATCAGACTGCGCTATGATGGCAGATACAACAGCCAGCCCGTCAATTCCCATGGGCTTGAAACGCCATGCATTTCCCTTATTGATACCGCCAATAACAACTATCGGCAAAGAAACGGCTGCGCGGATTTTCTGTAATTCTTCCATTGATACAGAATCAGCGTCGGTTTTAGTTCCAGTAGGGAACATTGCGCCAACTCCCAAATAATCTGCACCATCCTGTTGTGCCTGTATTGCTTCTGCAATGGAAGATGCGGATACTCCCAACAGCATATTTTCCCCAATTACTTTGCGGACGGCAGCCGCAGGTAAATCATGCTGTCCAATATGTACCCCCGTAGCCTGCACAGCCATTGCAATATCTATCCGGTCGTTTATGATAAGGGGAATATGGTATTTATCCGTAACCTGTTTCACGGCAACAGCCTGATTGTAAAATTCTAATGAGGACAATTCTTTTTCTCGGAGTTGTATCATTGTGCAGCCTCCTAAAATTGCCTGTTCCACCGCTTCTGTCAGGCTATCGCAGCTCATTAGTTGACGATCAGTAACAAGATAAAGTGTATAATCAAAGTTCATTTTGCACCTGCCTATTCTTTAGATAAACCATGCTGATACAATTCGTAGAAATGGTGCGTCGGGCCACAGCCTTTCCCAATCGCAAGAGAGTGTTCGATTGCCATTGTGACATATGCCTTTGCAGATTCGACTGCAAGCGGAACACTTTTTCCCTTTGCAAGCTGGGAAGCGATTGCAGAAGAAAAGGTACAGCCTGTCCCATGAGTATTTTTCGTATCAATGCGGGATGTTTCAAAATGGTAGAAATTTTCTCCATCAAATAGGACATCAACAGCATTTCCTATATGATGTCCACCCTTGACAACAATCGCCTTACAACCCATGGCATATATTTTTCTTGCGGCAGCCTCCATATCTGAAACTGTGGAAATCTGCATATCTGCTATTTTCTCTGCCTCTGGAATATTCGGAGTAAGTACATCGGCAAGTGGAATTACTGTGTCTATCAAGGTGGAAACCGCCGTAGGATTCATCAATGGGCAGCCATTTTTGGCATACATAACCGGGTCGATTACAACATTTTGGGGCTTATATTGTAATAGTTTCTTTGCCACCGCTTTCATACATTCTGGTGTAGAAAGCATACCGATTTTTACTGCGTCCACTTCAATATCTTCAAATACGGCGTCAATCTGTTTTTCAATCATATCCGGGGTAATATCTTGGATGTCGATAACGCGGCTGGTGTTCTCTGCAACAACAGAAACAATAACACTCATTCCAAATACGCCGTGAGCAGAAAAAGTTTTCAAATCAGCCTGAATACCTGCACCTCCGCTGCAATCTGATCCGGCAATGGACAATACTTTTTTCATTTTGCATTTTCCTCCATTCTCTCGTTCCGATAGGCCATCTTCCAAAAAGCAAGTTCTAACAAACTTGCTTTCTCAAAAATATCAGCCAGATACTTTTTATTTGCTTCTGATAACCCAGCACATTTATGCTCTGCAAAAGCAGACCATTCTTTGCAGCTTTCTGCATATTGTTCATCGGCATAATCTTTGATAAAGTCCCAATATCTTGATTCTCTGCTTGTGGGGACAGACGCCAGTTTGCGGAATATATAGCTGTAACTTAACATACAGGGAAGAACCGCCATTAAAATTTCTTCATTCTTTCCATGTGACGCAATCTCAAACATGAAATCAATGTAATTTTGATTTTCAGGCAAAGGGGCGATCAGTTCAATATCATCATCTGTTATGCAAAATTGCTTTAGATAATCCAGCCGCACTTCCGATTCCGTATCATTTACAAAGTTCAGCATGGAGTAGTAAAGCTGAATTTCTCTTAATGTAGCAGCATGAAAAATTGCCTTTCCGTATATGCGGGCATAGTTTTTCAGATAGATACTATCCTGAATCATATATCTCTTGAATTTTTCAAGAGGTAGCTTTCCAGTTTGCACTTCCTGCACAAATGGGGTAGCTGCACATTCTTCCCAAATGGGGATGTTGTGGGTTAAGATGTCTTTCATAAATGCCATGTTTGATCCTCCTAAGATAAAAAAATAGAGCCTCTAAAACAATTAGAAGCTCTTTCAGACGCAATACGAGCGTAAGAAATTGCTTCCCTACGCCGGTATTAGCCGACAGGTCCAGAGGTCAGGTCTTACCTTTTTCAACTTGTTCAGTTCCCTCGCAAACACATATCATATCTTATTCAATTAAAAAAGGACATTCCCAAAACAGAGAATGTCCAAAAAATACGAATCTGTATTCTTCAGCTCCCTGCGTTGGTATTAGCCAACAGGTTCAAAGGGTCAGGTTTTAACCTTCTCAACTACAAGGTAGTCCCCCTGCTTGAGTATTATTATAGTTAAGAAGTCCCCAAAAGTCAAGTCTACGCATTTAGGGCGGTAAAAGTCCACGGAAATCAAGGGTTTTTCCGCATGGTCGGCAGGCAGGTGGATAAAGTTATCCTGTTCCCCTCAAAACGGGGTTCTAAATGCGGGAAAATGGACAAAAAAGAAGCGCCGGACGCAGAGGCTTTGACAGCCCCCGCGCCCGGCGTTTTGCTTATTCGTCTGTGAAGTGGAACCGCTGCGCCGCAAAGTCGGCGTCGCTCATGGCGTCCAGCTTATTGACGGTCTGGCAGGCCAGCGCCGCCATTTCCTTGTCCATGTCCGGCAAAGCTGCCCGGAAATTTGCCGCCGTCCTGTGGCGGTCGGCATTGTGGTACAGACAGATCAGGTTTTCTTCTTCCACGGTGAAATACATTCCTCATACCTCCATTTCTTTTGATTTTTCCCGCGCCGGGGGCCTCTTTTTCTGTTCCTCCTTGGCGGCGGCAAGCTGCGCCCGGATGGACGGTTTCTTTTGTTTCTGCGTCGTCCTGCGGGTCTGCTTGGGCTTTTGGGCCTCCGCCTTGGCTGCCTCGGCCACATCCAAAAGGGAAATCTGTTCCCCGGCTTTTGCCCTTGCTTCCAGTTCCTCCATAGACGGGGCATTGTTCATCATGCCGTCGATCATGTTGTAGTTCTGCTCGGTGGACATTTCCGCCGTCTTGATATGGCTTTCCTGCTGGGCGGGGATGGCAAAGGCCCTTGTGCCGTTTGCCATAATGAGATACCTGCCGTCATCCGATTGATGGTGGAATCCATACCCGGCGGCCTCCATCTGTTCCCGGCTCCTGTCGGTCAGATAGAAACGGCCCCGTGGCGTCTGGATTTGTTCGCCGGTCATGCACTCGTCTGGCGTGAGCTGCTTTTCCGGCTGGGCGAAGAACTCCGGCACCTGCCGGTAGTCGGCTCCCTCGTCCACATAGTAGGCGGTCTGTTTCCCATCCTGCCGGAACACCACAATATCCCCCATTGAGAGGGAATGTCCCTTGTAATCGGCGGGATGTTCCATGTTGAAGCGGCGGTAAATCTCGTCCAGTGTGGTGTCCTTGTCCAGCGGCGCGGTGTAGACAAGCTGGTAATTCTTCCTGTCCACCGAAAGCCCATCTGCCTGCAAGTCCTCATAGGAACGGTAGCGGAAGTCGCGCCCCTCCGGGCCGGGCGGCACTTGGTAGATGGAAAAGTTGGGCTGCGCCGGGGCCTCATAGTCAGAGGCAACATATTCCTCCACCGTCAGCCCGGAAGCGGCGGCCTCCTGTTCCAGCTCTGCCTCGATCTGTTTTTTGTAGTCCTGCAAGCTCTGGTCGAAGTCGGCAAGCTGCGGCGGCTCCGGCAAATGGTACTGGCCCTGATTGAGAAGCGGGCGGCACTCCTTTACATAGTCCAAAACCGCATTGAAATAAGCGGTCTGTTCCGGCGTCAGGGTTTCCCCGGATCGTAGCGGACGCCGGGCCTCCTGCTCCATAGCGGCCAGATTGCAGTGCAGCTCCATATACGGGATGAACTCATGCAGCAGCGTATCCCGCTGGGCCTTGTCCGCCTCCCATGCCTCCGGCCCCTCATGGTGCAGCACATGGTTTTTCCAGCTTTCATCCTGTGCGTAGTATTCGTGGTAGCCCCGGATATGCTGGATCAGGGAACCGTCGCCGTCGCCAAAGTCCTGCCGTCCCTCGTAGCTGTCCGGCTGGCCCTGCATGGTAAAGTCAATGCGGAACTTGGTCTTGTCGTACCAATGGCCCGTATAGCCCGGCTGCTCCCGTTCATGGCGTCTGGCGCTGTCCAGCTCGTTGAAAACGGCCTCGGCTTCATGCAGCGGCATTTGCTGGCCGTCTTTCAAATGGGGGCTTTCACTCCAAAGGATCGTGACAACCGGCTCCGCTGCCGGATTCTGCGCGATCTGCCGCTGGGCGTTGGCGACGGCGATCTCACTTTCGATCTCGCTTTTCACAAAGGAATCCATCTGGCCCTTTTGCAGCTCGTAGCCCTGTTCACACAGGCGGTTGATAAGCCCGATCACCTTGTCAGTATCGCCCACGGCCTCGGCATAGGCCACGATCAACTGCCGTTCATCGCTGCCCAAACGCGGGGCGTTTTTCTCTGCCAGCTCGATCAGGGCGGCGGCCCGGTCAGCCGGGGACGCCTCCGGCATGAACGGCTTTCCATTCAAAAGGCCGTCGATCCCGTTCCATGCCTGCGGCTGGGGAATGGCGTTGGCCTGTTCGGTTGCTTCCAGAAAATCATCCAACCTGTCGCCGGTCAGGGGTTCCATCGTCCCAGCCGGTCGCTCATGGATGGCAAGGATTTCTTTTCCGGCTTCCGCAAGGGACAGGTCGGGATTGTCAAGCTGGCCTCCGTCCAGTTCCTTGTAGTCGGGGTCATACAGCGTGTAATCGTAGCCGGTTTCCGATGTCTGGATATACAGGTAATCGCCGCTTTCCAAACGGTAGGCGGCCTCCTGCTGGGCTTCTGCCTGTTCCAGCGTTCCATCCCCGGCAATGGTAAAGCCCTGCGCCTGCGCCGCCTCCTTGGTTCCCTGCGACACTTCGCCGGTGGATTTCAAATCTGCGTCAATGAGGGCTTGCAGCATGGCTTTTACGCTGGCGGTCATTTCCCGCTGTTGCTCCGGGGGCAGCTTGGAAAATACGCTGTCCGGGTCTGGCTGCTCGGCGGCCCGTTCCAGCGGCGCGGCCTGCGGCTGCTCCTGCTGGGTCTGCCGTTCTTTCTGAAGCTGGGCAAGGTGGCCGTCAATGGTGGTAATCAGCTCATGGGCGGTGGCCCGGATGGTTTCAAGGGAGGCTTTCAGCTCTTTCAAGTCCTTGCCGGAACTCCAACCGGCCACATAGCCAAAGGAATAGTCGGAGGTGTCCAGCCCGTAGTGCTGGCAGACGGCATAGGCCACGCTTTCGGCCTGCACCTCACGGGTGCGGCTGTCGGGGCGGTCGGCCTGCTCTATGGCCGGGGCTTCCGGGTCGATGGCGTGGAGCTTGGAATGGGCGATCTCATGGATGGCCGTCTTTAGGGTCTGTAATTCGCTCATGCCCTCCTGAATGGCGATCCGCTTTTCCGTCAGGTGGTAGTAGCCGTGGGAACCGCCCGGAATGTCCTCAAAACCAATGGGAACCGGGGAGGTCTGTTCCAGCGCCTTGAAAAATTCCCCGTAGCGTTCCACGCTGCCGGTCAGTTCTTCCACGCCGATAGAGGGCAGCGGTTCCCCCTCGGTCTGGCTCACATCAAAGACGGAAACGATCTTAAAGGCCGGAACCTGTATTTCCTTTACTTCGGTAACAGGCTTTCCGTCCTTTCCCATCACCGGCCTGCCCTGTGCGTCCAGTTTTTGCACTTCCTTTTTTGCCTTGAACGGGGCTGGGGCCAGTATCTTGATGGCCTTTTCGCCTTTCCTCACATTGCGGTGAAAATCGTCCCGCCACTTGTTGTAGCCCGCCACAAGCTGTCCGCCCTGCATGGCGATCAGGAGGGTGTTGTTGAAGCTGTAACTGTGGAACTTGGACATGGTGGTGAGATAGGCTTTGTAGCGTTCACTCTCGAAAAGCTCCTGTATGCCGGTTTCCAGCCGGTCGGTGATCTCTTTCATGCGCTCGGCGCTGTTCTGGCCGTTTAAGAGAATGGGGGTAACAGGCTGCGGGGCCTTTGTAGGCGCTGCCGCCTCCGGCTGTACCTTGCTTTCCTCCCGCAGAATTTCCGGCGCAGGATAGGCCATCACCCGGTATTCCTCCGGCACTGGCCGTCCCTCATGGACGCGCTGCCATTTGTCGCTGGTTCGCAGAATATAGCCGTAATCGGTAAAGGTTCCCTGTTCCTCGTTGGCGATAAAACTTCCCAGCCGTTCCGTGTCAATGGCCGGTTTCCACGGGTCAGGAACGACAAACAGCCCGGAATCATTCAGATAATATTCCCCCAGACTGCGGTTGTCCTTGGCGTTGATTAAGACAAAACAATCGGTGTTTTCGGCGTAGTCCAAAAGCTGCCCGATGGTCTGCATTTTTGCCGGGGACTGCATGGCGGCGTTCAGCTCCGCAAGCTCCACGGCGTCCAGCCTTTGAAGCTGGACGGCAAGGAAGTTCAGTTCGTCCACGCTGGCGGCCTTGATTAAATCCTCCGGCAGTTCCAGCGGTTTTTCCTCCGGGGCGGAAAAGCCGCCAATGAACAAGTCCTGCTGGTTGTCGGCGGTGATGTGGATTTCCTTTAGGGCTTCCTGTACCTGTTCAGCGGAAGTCGGCAGGGAAAGCCAGTAGCCATGCGGCCCGCCGGTCTGCGCCTCGGCGCGGTTATCAAGAAAAATAGAAAATACTTCGTTCACGGGTTCCCTCCTTTCCGGGGTGGCTGCGGTCTGCTGCGGCTGCGCGGTTTCTTCCTGCGCGGGAAGCTCTGCGGCTTTTGCCGGTTCCTCTCCCTCAATGGTGTAGCCGGGGAGCAGGCAGCCGTTGACCTTGAAATAGTCGGCGTATTCCTTGGGGATGGCCGGGGAAATTTCGGTAAAGTAATGTTCATGGGCTTTAATCCGGCCATTCAGGTACTTGTCCAGTTCTTCCCGGCTGGAAAAGACTTTCCGATCCTGTCCGGCGATCTTGGCCTGCTGGTAGCTGCCCGGCGCGTTAGTGCGTAGGCTCCAGCGGAGCGTCCACGAGTAGGGAACGGATTTTGGGGCGGCGCTGTCATACCGGGTGTTCTCGGAAATGGAGTAATCCATCTGGTAAACCATGTTGCTGCGGATATGGCGGTATTCGTCCGGGGCCTCCCACTGGTTTGCGGTGTGGGTGACGGGAAGCGTCCGGGCATATTCAAGAGCTTTGTCCAGAAACAGGGTTCTTCCGGCCTGTTCCTCCCATGCGGTGGCCTGTTCTTTCAGGCGGTCAAACACTTCCTGTTCTGCGGCGGCGCTTTCCGCCCGCAGGGAAAGAAGCTCCGCAAGGGGCAGCTTTACCATTTCGGAAAGATCGGCCTTGCCGCTTTCAAAGTAAATCCGGCGCTCGATCCGCATAGTGCTGGCCGGTTCTAAATCGTCATGGTCGTAGGAGCTGTAAGACATTTTGGTTTCACATCCTTTCTATGGTGGTGATCTGATACAAGGGGGTTGGGGCTTCCCCAAAGAGAAAATCCCCGGCCCGGCAGGTGCGCCGGGTCAGGGATTTTGCCGGGAGTGTGGCTACACTCCCTATGCTTGCTGTTTTTAGTTTTTGCCCCTCTGTTCCACGCGGTAGTTCACATACTTGCCGCCGGTATCGGCCAAAAGCACCGTTCCGTCATAGGTCTTGCCGGTTTTTAGGGAGCGCAGGCCCTTTACCTTTGCCTTTCCGTCTTTAAGGAGCGCGGCGGCGATTTTCGGGGTGAACGCCTTGCCCCGTTCCTCAAAAAATCGGTCATTCTTCCACATGACAAACTGGCAGCTTCGGTTTCCGCAGTAGTAGTTCTTTTTGCCCTCGTAGACGCTTTCCCCGCAGCGCGGACATTCGCCGATAACCACACGCTCGGCTTGAAACAACTTCTGCGCGTCCTCGCTGATCTGAGAGTAGTTTGCGATCAGGCCCCTTGTCATTTCTGCAATGCCAGCCATGAAGCCCTCCGGGTCGGCCTGCCCCTTGGCAATGGCCGTCAGCTCCGTTTCCCACTGTGCCGTAAGCTGGGGAGAGGTCAGCACCTCCGGCAGCACACAGGCAAGGTTGTGGCCGTCCTTGGTGGGAAGTAGCTGTTTGCCCCTGCGCTCCACAAAGCCCATCTGCACCAGCTTTTCTAAGATGGAGGCGCGGGTGGCCGGGGTTCCCAATCCCTGCCGCTCGGCGTCCTCCGGCAGATCGTCCGCACCGGCGCGCTCCATAGCGGAAAGCAGGGTATCTTCCGTGTAGGATTTTGGCGGTGTTGTGAAATGTTCGGTGACGGCGGCAGTTACCTTGTCAAAGGTCTGTCCCTCGGTAATTTTGGGAAGTTCCTGCGCAGGCTCCGGGGCGGTGTCGTCGGCGTCTGTTTTGAACGACGCCTTAAAGCGGCGGTCAAGCTCTTTCCAGCCGGGGGTCAGGATGGTTTTTCCCTTGGCGGTAAAGGTGTTCCCGGCACAGGTGAATGTAGCGGTGACAGCTTCGTACACATGGGGCGCGGCCACGGCGCACAGCAGCTTGCAGCACACAAGGGACAACAGTTTCTTTTCCCCCTCGGCCAGCCCGTCAAAGCCTTTCTGCACAAATTCCATCGTCGGGACAATGGCGTGGTGGTCGCTCACCTTTTTGCTGTTCAGCACCCGGCCAAACTGCGGGGACAGATCAAGCCCCGCCGCAAAGGGCAGCAACGGCCACAGGCCGGACACAAGGCTTTCCGCCGTCGGCAGCATATCGTCGGTCAAATACTGGCTGTCGGTGCGGGGATAGGTCAGCAGCTTCTTTTCGTAAAGCTGCTGGGCATAGTCAAGGGTCTGCTTGGCGGTAAATCCAAACAGGCGGTTTGCCTCCCGCTGCAAGGTGGTGAGGTCATAGAGGCGGGGCGGCTGCTCCGTCTTTTTCTCCCGTGTTACCGACACACAAACGGCCTGCGCCGTTTCACAGGCGGCTTTCAGGGCCTTGGCGTCGTCTGCGTTTCCCATGCGTTCACTGGCCGCCTCCATGCCGCCCGCCGCGATCTGGACGATGTGGTATTTCTCTTTCTGAAAGCTGCTGATCTTGGCCTCCCGGTCAACCAGCATTTTCAGGGTCGGCGTCTGGACACGGCCCACGGTCAGGGTCTTGTGGTAGAGGATGGAGAAAAGTCTTGTCGCGTTGATCCCCACCAGCCAATCCGCCTGCGCCCGGCAAAGGGCCGACTGATACAGGTTATCATAATCGGCTCCCGGTTTCAGGTGGGCAAAGCCGTCTTTAATGGCCGCATCCTCCATGCTGGAAATCCAAAGGCGCTGAAACGGTTTCTTGCAGCCCGCCATCTGGTAGACGAAACGGAAAATCAATTCCCCCTCGCGCCCGGCGTCGGTGGCGCACACAAGGCCGGTGACATCGGGGCGCTCCATCAAAGAACGCAGGGTGTCAAACTGCTTTTTCTTATCGTCGGGAATGATGTACTGCCATTCCTGCGGCAGAATCGGCAGGTCGTCATAGCGCCATTTTTTGAAACGCTCGTCATAAGTCCCAGCGTCGGCAAGGGAAACAAGGTGGCCGATACACCAGCTCACCAGATAGCCGTTCCCCTCCATATAGCCGTCCTGTTTCTTGTCCGCGCCGATCACACCCGCAATGCTGCGGGCTACGCTTGGTTTCTCTGCAATTACTAACTGATAGCTCATACTTCGTCCTCCTTATTTCCATCTTCGTCTGTCATATCCTCGTCCGGCTCCGGGGCTTCGTCCTCGTCGTCCTCGTCCTCTCCAAAGTCATACTCGGCCAGATCGTCATTTCCTGTGGTGTCAGCTTTTTCCTTTTTGAATTTCAGGAAGTAGAGGGCTGCGCCGCCGCCCAGCAGCACTATCACAAAGAACACCACAAGGCCGCCCATGCCGCTTGGCTTTTCCTCCTGCGGCTTTTCTTCCTCCGGCTGGGGCTTCGGCTCCGGCCCGTTGCAGGCGGTCAGGTTGTTTTTACAGACCGGGCAGGCCGTATTGACGGCCCCGGCTTGACATTTGGCCGTACAGGTGCAGACCTCCGGCTCTTTTTTCCCGTCCTCCAACAAGGCTTGCAGGTCGGCGTCGTCCACTTGGTTGAGGAAATGCACCGCTGTTTCCTTGTCCTCGTTGGCCCGGTCGATCAGGATATAAAAATAATTCCCGGCCTTGGTGGTGACGGTGATAAGCTGCTTATCCCCGAAAAAATCATCCACCAGCGTAGCGTTGCCCTGCGGGGTGACGGGTACGCCCACCGGCTCCATGCCGCCGGTGGTAGGTTCTTCGGTTTCCTCCGGCACTTCTGCGGGGGCCTCGGTGGTTTCCGGCAGCGGCACAGGGTCAGGGTCAGCGCCTCCGGCGTAGGCGGTAACAGTCGTGGTCGCCATGCAGAGCGCAGCGGCCACAGCCAGCGTCAAAGTGCGGAACAGTTTAGATTTCTTCATGGGCGTTGTCCTCCTGTTCAAAGTCCGGGATCGGGGCCGGGGCCGCCTGCAACGCGCCGCCGCGCACAAAGGCGGCGAACTCCTGCGGGGTCATGTTGAGGCCGCGCACAAGCTGGACGATCTGCAAGTTTTCCTGTTCGGTCTTGGCCGCTTCCAGCTCCCGAAGCTGCTTTTGCAGCTCCGCGATCTTGCCCTTGGTTTTCTCAATATCCTTTTCAATGCGCTCCAATTTGTTCATTGCCATAGTCAAAAACTCCTTTCTGGCGTTTAAGGCAAACGCCCGTAACAATAAAAATGCTGCTGCCAGTAGCTTGAATTGAGGTTCGTGTAGGAAATGGGGTCGCCGCAGTGCAGCATGACCGAATTTCCTACATACAGCCCCACATGGGACATCCCGGCAGTGTCGTAAGTGCCGACGAAAAATACAAGGTCGCCGGGCTTGGCCTGCTCCGGGGAAACAGGGGTGCAGATGTTGTAAAGCCCCTGCGCCGTCTGGCGTCCCACATTCCAGCCGGAATGATTGATAACCCAGCTAATGAAGCCGGAACAATCAAAGCTGGTGCTTGGGGAGCTGCCGCCCCACACATAGGGATAGCCCACATACTTTTCCGCCTCCGCGATCATGGCGGCAAAGGCTTCGTCCTTTAGCGCCTCCGGGGGAATTTCATAGTAGGTCGGCTCTTTCGGGGTGGAGGCGTGGGGATAGCTGTCGTTGGGAAACAGGTCTGGCCGGTTGCCCAAAGTCTGCATATAGGCAGCATAAAAGCCCATCTGTTCCTCGGTGAGAATGTAGATGGGCAGGTGGGACAGGTCAAAGTTTTCCAGCTTCACATTACAGATATAGTAGGTGTAGGGGACTTCCACGGTGTAGGTGTTTCCCTCGCTGTCCGTCCTCGTTTCGGTGCGGTAGCGGGTTTCCGTTTCGATGGTCTGGGTCAGGATGTACTGCTTTTCAAAAAGCATGGCAAGGTCGCCCTGTACCTCCCCCAAAGTGAACACGCCGTTATGCAGCGCGGAGAGGATGGAGGTCAGCACATAGGGGTCATGCTTGATCTCGTCCAGATCGAAACGGTATTCGTCATAGCCGGGGTGCAGGCTTTCGTAGTTGTCAAGTTCATGCTGCAAGTCTGCTTCCAGCGCGGCATAGGCGGCTTCGGCCCCCAGCATATCGCTGTCCTCGGAGAGATAGGAGGTGGCGGCAAGGCCCGTCCCGGTGCTGCCAAACATGGCGGTGCAGGATTGCAGGCCGCCCATCACCAGCAGGAACATAAGGCCCACGCCGCCGACGATCAGCGCCCCTTTCCAGTGCCGGGCGGCAAAGGACGCGGCCTGTCTGCTTTTCTCTGCGGCTTTCTTGGCTGCGGCAGCCGTGGTCTTGGCGGTGCTTGCCGCCCCCTGTGCGGTCTGGCCCGCCGCCCTTGCTGCCTTGGCGTATTCCCGCTTGATGTGCTGTTTCTGCCAGAAGCGGGAAACGGGATTTTTGGCCGCCTGCGCCAGCTCCGGGTTGTCCCGCAGGGATTTTTGATACGCAAACTCGGCGTTGGCGGCGATGGACTTTCGCTCGGCCTTGGCGGCGGCCCGGTAGGGTTTGAGCTTATGGCGGTGGACGCCGCTGCGGATCATGCGGCCCGCCTGCCGTTCCGCCAGTTCCTCCCCCTTGTGGCCGCCCTCCACGCCCACATTTTCGTGTTCTACCTCATGGATTTTTCCGTGGAGGTAAAGCCCGGCTTCCTGTATGGGACGGCTGGCCGGGTTTGGTTTGAGCTGGGGAGGGGCTTTCTCCACCTTGTCAAAATACAGCCTGCTTTTGGCCTTGCCCATGGCCTCGTCATAGACGGTTTCCTTGGTGACGACGCGCTTTTTCGGCAGGGTTTCTTTGGCCGCTTCCAGCTTATCCGCCCGTTTTTCCGCCTTTTTGATATACGGGGCCAGCTCCGGGGAGGCCCGTTCCTCGGCGGTAAACTGCAACCGGGAAACGGGGCCGGTGGCCTGCGCCACGGTTTCCCCGGCGTCCTTGGCCGCTTTCTTTGCCTTGTGGCGGTCGTGCAGTTCATCCGCCCGTTCCAGTATTTTTTCCGCCGCCCCCTCCGGCTGGGCGGTGTATTCCTGCTCGGCCTCCCGGCTGGACACATTGACGCTTTCGCCTGTGGTCTGGTTATCCAGCGTCAGGCCGTCGCGGGTCATGTGCTGCGTTACCTTGTCGCGGGGTTTTAAGGGTTCCATGACTTCACCTCCTTGTGCCTCATACCGTCGCCCCCTCGCCTAACCGGGTCGTCATGATCTGGTAGATCTGGGTGTTTTTCGGGATGGGGTTCTTAAAGGGCAGGATCACATTTTCGTAAATGAGAAGCCCCTCGCCGGGTTCGGAATTGTCCACATACCGTAATTGCTGGGGTGAAATGTTCAGCCGTTCCGCAAGGATTTTGCGGTCGCCGCTGGCCTGATTGAGCAGGCAGATAAAGTCGCTGTTTTCCAAAATGTTCTCAATTTCCGGGGAGGAAAGCAGGTCTTTCACATTCTGCGTGGCACCTGTGGGAACCCCGCCCCACTTACGGAAACGCTTCCAAATTTCGCAGGAAAAGGCCGCCGTCTGTTCCTCACGCAAAAGCAGGTGGAACTCATCACAGAAATACCATGTCGCCTTGCCCTTGCTGCGGTTTTGGGTGACGCGCCCCCAAATCTGGTCTTGGACAATGAGCATACCGATTTTCTTTAGCTGCTTGCCCAGCTCCTTGATGTCAAAGGCCACAATGCGGTTTTGAATGTCGATGTTGGTTCTGTGGTTGAACACATTTAGGCTGCCGGACACATACAGGTCAAGGGCCTGCGCCACCCGGTCAGCCTCCGGGATATGCTGGTCTAACAGGGCTTTGTGCAGGTCTGCAAGGATGGGCATATTTTCCGGCTTGGGGTTTGCCAGATAAGGCCGGTAGATCACCTGTACCGCCCGGTCGATCACCGTCTTTTCAATGGCTTCCAGCCCGTTCTTGCCGCCCATGACAAGCTCACAGAACGACAGCACAAAGTCGGATTTCAAGGCCAGCGGGTTTTCATCCTCGGAGTAATTCAGGTTGATGTCCAGCGGGTTCACATAGTTTTTGCTGGTAGGCGACAGCTTCACCACCTGCCCATGCAGCCGCTTCACAAGGGGGTAATACTCGGCTTCTGGATCACAGATATACACATCGTCCGGGGTGCAGAGGAACACGCTCAAAATTTCGGATTTACAGCTCATACTTTTGCCGCTTCCCGGTGTCCCCAGTTTTAGCCCGTTGGGACACCTCGCCCGTTTGCGGTCGAGCATAATCATGTTGCCGGTCTTGGCGTTGATCCCGTAATACATGGCGTCGCCGCCCTGAAAAAGCTCCTGCGTCACAAAGGGGACGAACACGGCCACGCTGGAAGTCGTCAGGGAGCGTTCAATCTGGATGTGGCTGGCCCCCAGCGGCAGGCTGCTCATAAGCCCCTGTTCCTGCTGGTAGTCCAACCGCACAAGGGAACAGTTGTACTTCTGGGCAATCCCGGCAGCCCAGAACACATCGTTTTCCAGCTTTTGCCGGGTGTCTGCGGTGTTCAGCACCAAAAAGGTAAGCTGGAACATCCGTTCATTCCGGCTCTGCAAGGTCTTTAACAGCTCCTTGGCGTCCTGCCCGTAGGTGGCAAGGTCGCTGGGCAATAGCGATAGGTAAACCTTTGAAGTTATCTCCGATTTTTCCCCCGCTTCACACCGGACAAGCGACTTTCACCGCATCCGGCGTTCCATCAATTAAACAGTTTTCTTAATCTCCTTAGTCATACCATTGTGAGAATTGAGTTCTAAAGCGATTTCTTCCGAATCAATAGGTTTCACTTCTGCCGAAATCCTCAGCCTATTCAGTTTTGCCAGTTGTTGCCGATTTAGCTTTAAGACAGAAAGACGCGAATCAATGGCACTTTTGTTCGTTGCGTGAATCAATTCATGCACTGGTGCTAAGACCAGCACAAGGTTTCCATAGCAGTCCGTTCCTCCAAGGCTCTTCGGCCTTTTGTGGTGACAGTGAATATCTGACACGCTTTCAAACGTTTTCCCGGTAACTGCACATTTTCCCTGCTGGGCAGAGAAAAGTGAGATACGGTTATCCATATATTCTGCGCTGCGGCTGTATGCTGTAGCTTTCATAAGCTGTAAAAGCAGGGTGGTGTCCATTTGCAAATCATTGTGGATTTCACTTCGCCCCTGCGGTGTATAAGCACACACATTCCGCTTCAAATCCATCGGTTTTTTACACCGGATATAGCTTATCGGGTAAACCGGCTCCTTGGATTGAGCAAGGTATCTCAGCCTTTTAGATTTTCCATATCGTTGGATTTCGCTTTTCGTCAGGTCGCGGCCTTCTTTTTTCAGACGATGGGATTTTCCGGCTTTCAGCCTGTTCTTAAGAACAATATCGACTGCTCTGCCGATGTTGCTACAGTCAAGACTAATGTCTGTTGCTAATCGGTAGTAGTTTTGGATTCCCATGACCATAGAGTTGAACAGGTGGACTTCACCCGATTCTCCTCGGCAGGCTCTTGGAAACTTAATATTTCCAACCTGCTTTACAAGGTCGGCTTTGACCCGTTTGTATGCCTTATCGCACATGTGCGACTGCACAACATGCTTTTTCCCTTTTTTGCGCAATCGGATTTTGAATCCGAGAAATTCTGAATAGCTCCTTCTGACATCGACAACTCTCGTTTTCTCTGGTGAAACTTCAAGTTTTAAGCGTTCAGTCAACCATTTTGTTACCGCTATCAGCGTTCGATTCGCTTGTTCTTTTGTTCTACAAAGAATCCGAAAGTCATCCGCATATCGCACGATATACATTTCTTTCAGGTTTGTATTCCGCATAGCCCGGTACGCATGACTGTGTATCGGGCATCCTGCTGCATTTTCCCTGTAGGAATATTTCTCTATAACCGGATGGTTCTGCCATTGACTTTCGACCCAGTGGTCAAGCTCATTCAGCACAACATTTGCCAACAGGGGAGATATTATTCCACCTTGCGGTGTTCCTTTCTTGGGATTTTCCAGATGTCCATCGGGCATCTGAATTGGGGCTTTTAGGATTCTGCGGATAACGTAGAGCAATTCTTTATCTCGAATATTCATCGACCACAGTTGCCGTATCAGTTTCGAGTGGTCTACATTGTCAAAGAAGCCTTTCACATCGAACTCTACTACATAGTAAAGTCCTGACCTCTGCATAAGGCGATAGATTGCAGCGATTGCATTTTCAACCGACCTATTCGGACGGAATCCATAGCTATTACTGCTGAATTTTGCTTCGCAGATTGGCTCCATGACTTGCTTAATACATTGCTGTATCAGCCTGTCCCAAATGCACGGGATTCCCAGTGGTCTGGTCTTTCCGTTCGGCTTCGGGATTTCTTTTCTTCTTACGCTTCTGGGGGTATAGCCGTTTGTTCCTCCTCTGACAATTTTTCGTACCCTTGCAACAACTTCATCAGCAGGAAGTCTGCCAATATCTGTTATCCGCAGTCTGTCCGTTCCCGGGGTTGCACTTCCGGAATTGGACTTAATGTTCCGATACGCCAGCATGATATTATCTTTCGACAAAATCAGTTCCATCAGGTTATCGAATACTTCTCCGGCCTGACTCCTGGTATATAGTTCATCAAAGGTACGCTGCATGTCATAGTATTCTGCGTGGCGGAGGGATTCCACGCTTTTTGCTTTGGGATGTTTCTCACTTGGCATTAGGCATCACTCTCCTTTGCGGCGAGTGACTTCTTTTGGTCATACTCGCAATCCTAATTGCGACTAAGTGCTAAGAGTTTCTGTTTAACTGACTTGAGGCCATTCCTGTGCTTTTCTCTTTTTCGCAAAAAGCATTATCGGTTCGACCTCTGCTTTTCAGCAGTGATTCAAAGGCTTATATGATTCGTCCTCTTGCTTTCAAATGAGAAAGCTCACTGCCTTTCCTCGTTCCAACAATCCTATCTCTCCATATACCTTTAGGTTTCCGCTTTGGTCCTGCCAGCTTGAGCAGGCCTGTAACCTGCTATGGTGTTTCATAACGTACATTTTTACTCCACCACACTGGCTAGCGATTAACGCTACCAGCACATTTCTATGCTGTCATGGTATAGACCCGTACATCCGCGGTTTTCGTCAGTTATCTTGCAAACATTCTAACCTTGGGTATTTTGTAGACCTCCGGCCTATGGGCAGCACCGTCCACCTCTGGACGGCTTTCGTGGGGCTGGTGACTTTCCAGCATTTCTTACGGCTGCTCTCGGCCGCCTTCACCGAGCTTCTGACACCGGATGTTTCCATCTTTGGTGCCAGTCGGAGTATTAAGGGGGCGTTTCAGGGCGTTACTCCATCATTCCACCGCTTGGATTGTTAGTTCTCCTAACTTTAGAACCTCGTTCTTTTGTTAGTGCCTGATTTTATCCTTCAACCACGAAGGTTTTGTTCAGGAACGAGTCGCACGTATATCCATGTCGTAACCACTTCTTACCGCCCGTTTCTGTTCCTGAATCTTCATGGCGTCAAGGTCGGTGATCTTGCGCTTGACCGTCTTAATGGCGTCGCTCTGGTCGATGGCCTGCACATGGAGGTTCACCACAATGCCGTTTTCTGTGTTGAGGAAGTCGGCCAGCATTTCATCCGACAGCTCCGGGGAGAGGATTTGCAGGAAGCTCACCGCCCCGTATTTGCCGCCCAGCCCGAACATCCGGGCATTGCCGAAGCGGAACGAGGACGGGGCGATAAAGTCCTTGGTGGAAAGCCCCGACGGGGCAAGCCACTTCCAGTCAAAAGAAAACGGCTCCCCGTCCGGGTGGAAAATGCTGTGCATGACTTCCAGCCGCTGCTTGGCGTCCAGTCCCCACGCGGAGGCCCCCATGCTCTTGAAATAGCCCAAAAGGTCGGTTTCGATCCGGCGCAGTCTGGCGCGGGCCATTTTCAGGCTGTCCGCCTCAATGGTGTAGGTCACAAATTTCCGCTTCATCAGGCCGTTGTTCCCGTTCACAAGCTGGTCTTGCAAAATGTCGGAATACTCGCTGCGGATGTCGTCGAAGTCGTCCCCCTGCGCCCGGATTTCAAAGCTCTTGGCGTACTGCTTGGGGTCAATCTTGCAGTTGATAAAGGAAAACTGCACATGAATGGAGGCGTCCAGATAGTTGTAGAGGTCGCACAGGTTTTCAAAGATGGCGGTCTTGGTGTCCGCCTGCGCCAGTTGGTAGCTGATGTCCGTAAACTCAATGCACTTGGAAAAGGTGCGGGGCGTCACCCGGCATACGCCGTCCTGATACATGGCCTCATAGGGAATACTGGTCTGCGCCGAATGGGGCTTGCCGTCGCCCTTATACTTTCGGATGACAGCCTGAATTTCTTTCTTTTCGGCGCGGGTGAGCTTGACCGGCGCTTTTGCGCTCGTTTCGTTCTTTTGCTTTTTGGACAATGGCGTTGACCTCCTTTTCCATTTGGGATTGCCGCACAAGGGCGGTATAAGCGTTGTTGGTCTGGTAGGGGCGTTCCTTGGGCTGGATGAAGCAGCACTCGACGATCTGGCGCGCCACCACTTCAAGGGGCTGGCCGTGTTTTTCGTAAAGCGCCAGCAGAAAGCCCGGCAGCATGGCGAACACCATAATGAGCGCCGCCGCGCTGGTCGGGACGCGGCCCCGGATCAAAAAGAAAAGCGGGATGCCTACAAGCAGCGCACCGCCAAAACAAATGAGCTGGCGTTTCGTCAGCCCGAATACTACCTTGGATTTGACCTTGGTTAAATCCTTGGGGACAGTTACATAAGCCATAAAAAGTCACCTCGTTTCTGGTACGGACAGGGAAAAATCGCTGTCCACTTCGTTGCCCCACGCATCCCAGCCGGGGATTTTCTGTCTGGAAAACAGTTCTGCGCGGGGCAGGTCGCCCGCAAGCTCTATGATTTTCTCGCGGGTAATGTCTGGTTTCTTGCTGTGTTCCTCCACCGGGGAAATGATAAACTGATGGACGCTTTTGGAGTAACGCTTGGGATGGCCCCGCTTGGCAAGCAGGCAGATTTCCGCGTTTCCTCTCGTCCAGTAGCCCAGCCCGTAAAACCATGTGGGGCTTTTGCGGTTCAATTTCAGCCAGATAAAGGCCACGGTCTTAAAGGTGAAGCCCCACGCCTTAATCAGACGCAGCGCCTCCGGGAGTTGGGGGAAAGTCGCCCACAAAAACAAGAGGCAGTCTTTTTCCGCCAGCGTTTCCACCGGCAGGGCGCACAGCTCGTCAATGCTCATGGTGGGATAGTGCTTTTCTGCTGCACCCTGTACTGCTTTCTGTTCATATCGCCACGGCGGGTCGGCGTAAAGGATGTTGTAGGTTTTCTTTTGTGTTTCTTCGATAGTTGGTATTCCTCCTGTCTGTCAATGTGCGGTAAATACGGCTTTCGATATGCTGCCGGTCTTGAACAGACAGAAGCAAAGCAAAACGGTATAGCCCATACAGCCCCAGATTGCACCGGATATGTCGTCAGCGGTTCCGATCTGCTGGATCAGCACCGCATAAATCCCGACAACCACCATGATTAAAAAGGCTTGGAAGCCCAGCGCAAGCAGGGATTTCAAGTAGTTCTGGCCCATGCCGCGCCACTCTGCATTGCCCAGCGTGGCAAGGGGGATCGGCCCCAATGCGGTCACGGCGTAAATTTCAATCATTCTTCCATAGGTCACAAGGAAAATGCAGATGGAAAGAATGTTCATCGTCAGCCCCACAACAAGGGTCTGGAACCACAGGCCCAGCAGCGGCCCGATGTCCATTGCTTCAAGGCGGCTTTCCAGATCGGGGAGCAGCGTGTCAAAATCAATGCTGGTATCTCCGATAATCACCCCGGCACTCTGGTTGACGACTTGCTGGGTGGCGTCAAATACGCCCATGACGATATTCCATGTGTTTGTCACAATGAGGATGGCAAAGGCACTTTTGAAAATCCAGCGGAAGAACATGGAGCTGTCGAAGTCGTGCATATTGTTCTTTTCCACGATCATGTCAATCAGCTCATAGCACATCACAAGGGCGAGAATGGCCGCTGCAATGGGGACGATCACCGTTTCGGACAGGTTTTGCAGCATGGAGAAAATGCCGCCGTTCCAGTCCTGCGGGGTACTGCCCACATCCGACGCGATTTCCCCGACTTTGGTATTGACCGTGTTAAACAGGCCGGACAGGTTGCCCATGATACCGTCGATCAGGATTCCTTTGATCCATTCCCCGATTAAATCACCGATCATGTGGGGACACCTCCTTTCCCGCGCCCTCCCAGATCAGAGAGGGCGCGGAGGGTTTTCTAACACACATGGGGTTATCCCAGCAGCCCGGACAGCAGCGGAACAAGGGTCATGCCGATCAGGGCAACACCACCTCCGGCGACAAGCTGCTTGATTCCCTGTGACTTGCTTGCCGGGTTGTCCGCCCCGTATCCCTCCAAAAGATTGACGCCGCCCCATACGCAAAGCGCTCCGCCGAGGCCCACAACGATGGTCTGCAAAGTATCAACTGCACTATTGAAAAATTCCATAAATTTACCTCCATAAATTCAGATTGTGATGGTGTTTGGGTGCAAAAAAAGCCGCCGTACACAGCGGCAGCCTCACAATCCGCAGACGGCCCGGAGTTACTGGCCGTCCCGCCATTCCAGCACAGCCAGCGAAAAAATTTCGCTCCATGCTTCACACAGTCTGCGGTCTATTTCCCTTGCCAGTTCTTCGGCTTCCCCATCCGTGGGCGGGGTATCATGTTCCGCGATCCACTGGCACAGCACCGCAGCGGAAATGATCGCCCGGTAGATTTCTTTCTCATACCTGAAATAATCCGCAAATGTCCATTCGTCCGAGTGTCCCATCGGTCACGCTCCTTTCTCTATGGCCGCTTTATTCTGCGGCAAAATCTTCATCCGACAGCTCAATGTCGTAGAGGTCAAAGGGTTCGTCCTCCGTTATCACGCGCCGCTTTTTCCGGCGCAGGGACGACAGGTAGCTGTCCACATCAAAGGTGTTCTTTTTGTCGGCGTCCGAGAGGTATTTATAGCGGGGGTGGCGGGTGATGTCGTATTTCTCACTGAAAAACGGCCTCACGCCGCGCACCTGCAAAATACACTTGCCTCCGTCCATCGTTGCAATTTCGTCTTGGCTCATCAGCTCCTTTCCGAGTTTTTGGTAGTTCAGTCCGTGGGAGGTCTGCGCGCCCCGGTTCTCGCTCTGGTTGTAGCTGTCAATGGTTTCCTTGCCCAGCACCTCCGCAATCTCCTTGGCGTTCTTGCCCCGGCCACTAAGGAACAGCGTACAGTCGCAGTTGTCGGAAATGATTTCCGCCGCGTCCTTGTAAATAGCCTTTAGCTGCGACTGGCTCTGCAAAATAATAGAAGCCGAGATTTCCCGGCTTCGGATGGTGGCGATCAGCTTGTCAAAGTTTGGAATCTGGCCGATGTTGGCGAACTCGTCCAGAATCAGCCGCACATGGACGGGCAGCCGCCCGCCGTATTTGTCGTCGGCCCGGTCGCACAAAAGGTTGATAAGCTGGCTTTGCACCATTGCCAGAATGAAATTAAAGGTCGTGTCCGTGTCCGACATAATCAGGAACAGGGCCGTTTTTTTATCCCCGATGGTATCAAGTTCCAGTTCGTCGTCCTCCATCAGCTCCCGCACCTCCCTGATGTCAAAAGGCGCTAATCTGGCTCCGCAGCTTATCAAGATGGAGCTACGGGTCTTGCCTGCCGACAGCAGGAATTTACGGTACTGGCGCACCGCAAAATGTTCCGGGTCTTTTTCTTCCAGCCGTTCAAACATCTGGTCTACCGGGGATTGAAATTCTGGGTCGTCCTCGCGGGCTTCACTGGCATTTATCATTTCAAGCAGCGTAGTGAAATTCATTTCATCGTCCGGCGCTTCGTACCAGATATAGCCAATGAGGGCCGAATACAGCAGGCGTTCCGATTTGATCCAAAAATCCTCGGCGCTCTTTTCGCCCTCGCCCTTGGTGTTGCAGATCAGCGTGTTTACCAGCTTCAAAATGTCCTTTTCCGAATGGATGTAGCGAAACGGGTTATAGCGCATACTCTTGGAAAAGTTAATGGTGTTCAGCACTTTTACCCGGTAGCCGCACCGCACAAGGAGCTGGCCCACCTCGCCGATCAGACTTCCTTTCGGGTCAGTAATCACGAATGAGGTCGGGTAGTCCTTGGACACGCACTGCATGAGGTTGGGCTTCACAAAGAACCGGGTCTTGCCGCTGCCGGAACCGCCGATCACCAGCACATTTTTGTTCCGGGCGGTCTTGGGGTCTTTGGGCCGGTTGTTCATGGTGAGGCGTTCCGTCTGGGTCAGGAGGATGTTGTTGTCAAACACCGGGTCGATGTACGGGGCTATATCTTTGGGGCCGCCCCAACGGGCGCTGCCGTACTCGACACCCCGGCGATATTTCTTGGCGTTCTTGCTTTTGCAGTACACCATCAGGCGCAATGCCACCGCACCGGCCACACCCACCGCCAGATCGAACAGGTGAAAGCTGGGGGCGGCGCTTTCAAAGGCAAGGGAAAAGCCGTCCGCAAGGTGCAGCAGCTTTTCCGACAAGTCCGCCCCAGCCGCCAGCCGGTAGGTCTGTCCCAGCTTGCCGAACAGGTACACAAACAGCAGGTAGGGCAGGTTGGCAATTATCAGTTTTTTCATTTCCGGCTTCATCGTGACAGCCCCCTTTCCTTGATTTTCTCCTTGGCCTGCTGGCTGCTTCTGGCCGCTGTCTTTTCTTTCAGGACGGCAAGGGTCTTTCGGATGGAGGGGCGTTCCTGCTGTTTGAGCTTCTTGGCCGTAAACTCCTTAAACGCCTGTTCCAGATTGTCCGCCTGCTTGGATTTGAAGATCACGATATACCGGGGCGGATGGGTAGTGCGGTCTTTCCGCAAGGTAAAATCAATGTCGTATTTCTTGGCGCAGGGCTTAAATAAGCCAATGTTGGCGTCGGTGATCTCAATGTTGGACAGGGCGGAACCGTCCTTTTTGAGCTGCCGTAAGCTCTGCTGTCCGTGACGGGTCTTGCCCGTCCCTTTCTGCCGGGCGGCCAGATATTTTCGGATGGCCGCTTGCAGCACTTGGGCGGTGAGCTTGCCCGTCTTAACCGCTAACGCTATGGTTTTCTGGTCTACTTCTTCCTGCAACTGCTATCCCTCCTTTGGAAAGTCAGCAGGCAGGCGGATGGCTTAAATCCGCACCCGCAGGCCGGAAAGGTCGTCGGCATGGACTCCCACCAGATACCAGTTCTCGGCCATCTCAATGCGGGTCGGCGTCCATCTGCCGCCCACCATCACATCAAAAGTTTCTCCGCAGTGCAGGCCGCCGTAATAGTCCGCAAGGTCAAAGCGGATGTCGTAGCGGTCTGTCTGCTCGTCAAAAATCAAAGCACCCTGTTTCATAGGGCCGTCCTCCTTTCAGATTTTGCCAGTGTTCATGTCATGGGCCACCAGCGCCGTGTAATAGCCGTTGATGGTGCTTGGGGCGTTGAACAGAACCGCCAGCAGGTATTTTTTGATGTTCCGTATTTCCGTGGTGTTTTTGCTGATACAGTCAAAGACAAACTCAATGTGAGAACTGTTCAGCTTCATCAGCTTGGATTTCACCAGCTCGGCGGGGTAATCGTCCCCGGCAATGCGGATGGTCTTTCGGGCGCTGCATACGGTTTCCACCAGCAAGTCCACGATCTCGTCCAGCATATCCCGGTCAATCCCCTTGGCGTACTGGCAAAGGTGTTCATACTCGATGTTGTCCTTGATGATCTCCCGGTAAATCTCTACGGCGCTCTGTGATTTCGCTCCCGTTCCTTTCCGTTCCGGCGGCGCAGCCGCTTCTTCCCCCAAAGGAGAGGGAGGGGAAAGGATAGGAATGGAATCGGTATTTGATCCATCTGTAATTGATTTCTCTTTACTTGATCTATCTTTATTTAATTGCGTTGGTTTTTCCTGCGTTGGATTATCCAATGTTGGATTTTCCAATGTAGGTGAATCCGGCACAGGCTGGGGCTGTTCGTAAATGATGTAATCCGCCCCGCGCAGGCGGCCTTGGCTGTCACGCTCACGGGAACGCACGATATAGCCCGCCTGTTCCAGCTCCCGGACAGCCGCCCGGATCGCGTCGATCTGCTCCCGGTTGATAAGGGACAAGCCTTTCAGCGTAAAGTCCCAATCCTCCGGCAAGGACAGCATTTGCGACAGCAGGCCCTTGGCTTTCAGGGACAAGTCCTTGTTCCGCAGGTGGTGGTTGGACATCACTGTGTAGCCCCGGTTTTTCTCCACTCGAAAAACTGCCATCTCGTCGTCCACTCCTTTCACTTGAAATTTCACCGCGCCGTCAAGGGCGGTGCGCTTGCCCGGCTGGTAGGGACATTCCTCATACACACAAAACTGGTACTTCCAGTGCGGGCGGTAGAAACGGCAGGTGCCGCAGTCCTCCGGCGCTCCGGCCTCGCCGCTGTCAAAATGATCTGCGCCCGGCCTCGTCTGCATGAGCTGTTCAAAGGCCCGGTCGCTGCCGGAAGTAAAGTACATAGGCGGTCGCCTCCTTTCTGGTTTTGGGCGCAAAAAAGCGGCGTCCTGATCTCCCCAAAGGGGAAAAGAGAACGCCGCTGTCTGCGGTGTCGTATTTGATTTTCGATGTGTCACTATTTGTGCGGTGGGCTTCACGGGAGGCAGAAGCGTGTCAAAGCTCAATCCGAAAGTAGTAAATCGGTAGTAAATTCAGTTCTTATATCCCGTGAAATGCCCGTATTTCCGGGCTTTTTGGAGATAATCAGAGTTGTTCGTCATGAA
>OCPT01000647.1_pt1 | contig 24823 bp, 20 predicted proteins | sample 1538741 | NCBI WGS metagenome assembly OCPT01 (sample SAMN04571723, study PRJEB22368) | human gut metagenome | biome: human gut; material: stool | host: Homo sapiens | place: Luxembourg | collected 2012-12-06 | reverse complement strand
CATCCAATTTTCCTGTTTTTTTCACAGTTTTCACTCAATCTTTCGATTTCTGTGCTATAATATGACATTGCGAAAATATACGATGCTTAAACAGAGGTGAATTACTTGAAGAAAAAAACGCTTGTGTCTCTTATCGTTTTTTTACTGGGCATGTGCCTTGTTGGTTTGATTGTATACAAAACAGATGCCACTGAAAAAGAACAGAAACGCACGACCGCACAATTAAATGCAACAGCTTACGGTGAACGTATAAAGAATGAGATTACTAATGGAATTGAGGTCACTGATACGTTACAACAAATCTTGATCAGTGAAAATGGAGAGATCAATTATTTTGATACCATTTCCAAAAATATTATGTCCGACTCTATAGAAAGTATACAGCTCGCCCCAAATGGTGTTGTGACAGATATTTATCCTGCTGAAGGAAATGAATCAGGCAAGATTGATCTGCTCCATGATAAAGATCGTGGAGAAATTTCCTGTTATGCGAGGGATAACCATACTTTGATCACACAAGGTCCCTTTGAATTAAAGCAAGGAGGCTATGGAATTGCAGTTCGCAATCCGGTCTACTTAAATGATGAAAATGGACAGGAATATTTCTGGGGATTTACGATTGTTATTTTGCGTGTTCCTGATATTTTTTCAGACTCAATCAACGCACTTTCGGATTTTGGTTATAAATATAAGCTTTCGAAAACATCCTCTCCCTGGAATGACACATATGAAGTTGTTTATCAGTCAGATGGAACTTTAACAAATCCGGTTTCTTATGATTTTACAATAGGTGAAGAGAACTGGATATTTGAAGTAATGCCTGAGAATGGCTAGGGAAACACTGCACTTATAGCTATAATTATCGGATTTTTTACTTCTATCATATTGATTCTGTCGGTTCTTATCTGGGTCTGGCTGACATCAAAAGAAAATAAGAACAGATTCCAGAAACTGGCACATATGGATTCACTTACCAATATTTATAATCGTTACGGATTTGATGAATTAGCAGAAAAAATGATTGCTAAAAATCCGAACGCCCATTATGTAGTTGCACTCTTCGATATAGATGATTTTAAGTTTATTAATGATATCTATGGACATGTTTACGGTGACAGAGCTTTAAAGAATCTTGCCGACAGTATGAAGATTTCTTTTCCATCGGATGCATTATTGGGGCGAAACGGCGGTGACGAATTCTGTATTCTTCTCCCAAATCGCACATATGATGATGCGAAAGAACAGTTACAACAATTCACTATGCTTCCAAAGATATTCTCATACAAGGGAAATGACTACCCATTTTATATTTCTCTTGGATATGCTGAATACCCTACCGCTGCATCAAACCGTGCGCAGCTCATGCGCTGTGCAGATGCCGCACTTTATGAAGTAAAACTACATGGAAAGAATGGATGTATGGCTTACAAGGAAGGACTTCAATCCGGTGTCCGCAAACAACTTGGATTTGCACTCAAGGATATCTCTGAACATCTTCCTGGTGCGTTTATTATCTACAGAGCGGATAAGGAAAATGATGAACTCTTTTATGCAAACCATGAGTTTCTCCACATGGCCGGATATAAAGATATAGACGAGCTGTTTAAGCTTACAAAGAAGAGCTTTCGAAACCTTATCCGGGAAGATGAGCAACAGCAGATTGAGGCAAGTATCTGGCAGCAAATCGACAGCGGCAATGAAAATGACTATATTTATTTTCATCTTCGAAAAGCTGATGGGACTTACCTTTCTGTACTTGACCATGGAAGAATTGTAGAAAACCAGCAATATGGAAGAGTATTTTATGTGTTGTTTATGGACTGGGCTGACATGCATATCCGTTACAGTGATAAGTTCTCTGAATAAATAACAGATGGTGTGGGATCATATCAAAATCCCACACCATCTGTTATTTCTTTCAAGAATGCCTTTTTATAAATCTTCCTGTATTTTGACATCACTGTTATCTGCCAGACACTGTTTTAACACAGTGATCATTTTTTCCCCATCCAATGGTTTTGCAATATGACCGTTCATTCCTGCATTTTTTGCCATCTGTATATCTTCCGCAAAAGCATTCGCAGTCATGGCAATAATCGGTATGGCGGCTTTTTTCCGGTTTTCCATCTGCCGTATCTTTGCAGTCGCTTCATATCCATTTAACCTCGGCATCTGAATATCCATGAGAATCAACGCATAGTATCCATCCTCTGCTTGTCCCAGCATATCACAGCATTCCTGACCATCTTTTGCCCAGTCAGTCAAAATCCCCTCTTCTTTCAACAGTTCTATCGCAATTTCAGCATTTAATTCATTATCTTCCGCAAGAAGAATTCGCTTTCCAATACTTTTATCAGATATAACAGACTGTTCCGACTTTTTCTTTTTGTATACATCCTCTTCTGATGCAATCTCCAGTGAAATTTCCACTGTGAATTTTGTTCCTTTCCCCTGTTCGCTTTCTACATAAATCTTTCCGCCCATCAGTTCAACAAAAGATTTCACAATAGAAAGTCCAAGACCAGTACCGACCACTTTATTCTCTGTCGCTGTATGTTCTCTTGAAAATTCATCAAAAATATGTGGAAGGTATTCCTGCTTCATCCCTATTCCGGTATCTTCACAGATGAATACATACCATGCTTTTTTATCATCTGATGCTGTTTCCGTAATATTTACATGAATCGCCTGACCGTTTGGAGTATATTTGATTGCATTACTCACTATATTTAAATATATTTCCTGAAGTTTTGTCTTATCACAGACTGCATATTTATGCTGTATATTTGTATCTATCGAATATTGAATTTCCTTCGATTGGATATCAGATTCAAATACTGTATTTACAGAATAAAACATTTCGCTTAAATTCTCTGCCTGCATTTTTAACACAACTGTTCCACTTTCAATGCGAGCCTTTTCCAGCACCTGATCAATAATCGTCATCAGAAAATTGCCCGAGGACTTGATCTTTCCTAAATACTCCCTTGCTTTTTCCTCGTTCTTAAGATTCTTTCCTAGAAGATCTGAAAATCCAATAATTGCATTCATCGGGGTTCGGATGTCATGACTCATATTAAACAGAAATCGTGTTTTTGCCTCACTTGCTTCTTTTGCCTGTTCTGCCGATTTTTTCAATTCAGCTGCATACTGCTTCTCTCGACGTTTTTTGCTGCAGATCTGATCAAAAATAGTAGCACCCATCATGGCAATTATGAGGGCTGATACAATAACAGCAATCCATTGATAAATTGAAATCCATCCCTCCTTTGGTACGATATCCACATACCATGTGTAATTAGGAATCTCACACTCTACCGTAAGGCTATTCTCAGGCATATGTTCCTGATTTTGAGCCAGAACAATCCGATCATCGGTATTCTCATCATTCGTCCATATCTCATAACAATATGACGCTTCACTTAGCCGTTCCATGCCAATTTCATCTATAAATTTATCCCAGTCGATAACTATGATCACAAACCCCCAAAAGGTGTCATTTCCTATAATATTATTCTGATAAACCGGATGGAACAGCAAAGCTCCTGTTCCTCCCTGTTTTAATTGATATGGACCTCCAAGAGTATATTTTCCTGTTTCTTTGGCACGCTTTGCGTCTCCACTGCGTTCATGCTCTGTCAGCATATTCATTCCAAAAGCCTGATCATTTCCCTGCTTTGGGAAAATATCAGTAATAACCCCTTCCGGTGCGAGTTCGAATGCTTTTACAACACCTGCTTCATTCGGAAGCATTTCTGCCAATTCTGAGAATGTAGTCTGATTCAGATTATATCCTGCAAGAATCACGTTTTCAAGAAATTCTGAAAGTTCAACATACTGATCTAATTGTGCATTGATCCGCTTTACTGTACTTTGTGCAGTATAAGAAGCTGCTGTCTTTTTTTCTTTCTCTATGTTCTTTACAATAATACAGCCCAAAAGAAGTGCTGTTATAAAAATAAGCAAGCCAATGATCCAACTGTATCTTTTTGTCTGTTTAGAACCGGGACTTCCCTTTTCCATTTACTGTTGCCTCTTCATCTTCAATGTTTTCTGTTGTTTTTAATTATATCATGTCATGTTTTTTTATGTCTATTTTTTTCTACAGGAAACGGATAACAAGTTCTTTCATTGTCTGCTGCTTTCCTTCGCATTATCCTTAAGCTATTTCCTCTTTCATTGCCCTGTAACCGATCAGCACTGTCCATACATATGCACATGTTTTCGGAATCATCAGCATTCCGATCATCGGAACAACATCAGCCCACAGTACAACCGGGATATAGAAAGCAAAGCTTAAGACGATCGTCATCCACATCCAGCGGAAAGACTGGTCGTTTCTTTCTTTTGCACTTTTGTAAAATAAAACGATGATAAGTAATCCCATCAGTGCAAACGGAATATTACGGTAAATGCCCCAGGAATGCGGTGCTTCTGCACTGAGCCATTCATTCTGCGGCATCATACACAGAACAATTCTTAATCCTGCGAGTACATAGATCGCTGCTGTAGTTGCATTGTGTCCTTTGATCTGATAACGTTCACGCCAAATATAGTAAAGAATAACATAAAAGATTGTCATTGTAACAGATGTGATCCATTTACCTAATCCTAACTGTACAGTGAAATTCTCAAGACCTGTTGTACAAAGTGCAAATGCACGTGGAACCAGGTGGAATGCATCTCCACTTCCTAAAAGAACTGCCATGATTCCAAACATGGTGAACTGACGGTTTCCTTTGCTCTTACGGATCATCAAGATTCCGATTGTAATTACCGAGATTAAATACACGGCGTCAAATAAAGTTTCTACTATTGCCTGCATAATAAATATCCTTCTTTCTTTTGATTATATTGAATTATGTTGTTCTGATAAAGCAGACCTGCACAATTACAATCACACATAACTATGCGTACATGAACATTGTTCATTTTCGTTCAAAAAATTTCCCACAGCAATTGTGGGAGAATTTTAATACAACGTTTTCTTTACAAGCATCAATACAGATGATGGATCATAATCCTGCCGGATCATCGACACCAGAATCAGAGAAAACAGTATGTCTGCAAACTTTTTCTCTGTAAATTCCTGGTCAAATACATCTGCACGGACCTTTGGATCATTTTCTAAGACCTCACATAATCCATTCAGAATATGTCCCCATGTCTTCATCATTCTTTTCTTCCCACTTGTTTTTTCATCTCTCATAAAACCAAATGAATGTAATGAGAAGAACCCTGGAAACTGACGATTACCGTATTCTAATCGTTCATAGATCCATGAAATACAAGATTCGACATCGTGAAAGACCTGTTCATCCTCCGGGTGAAAAAAGATTTCATACCAAATACTCTCTATTGTATCACTGAGCAAATCTGCCTTGGATTCATAATAATTATAAATAGTACCTGCTGATACAGAACATCGGGACGCAACAGCCCGTATACTTACGGCAGCCCATCCATTCTCCTTTATCAGATCTCTGCTGGCAGCTAATATGTCTTCTTTTGAAGTAGCAAGATGATTCACGATCTCACCTCCGATATCTCATTTCTGTATTGTGAATTTATAATGAACGCTGTTCATTTTGATAATATACACCGCTTAGGTAGGTTTGTCAAGACTGTTTTAACCTATTTCTTTTTTCTTATGTCAAATAGATCTTTTCAGCATTATCAGCATTGTAATAAAGCACAAACTTCCACCAATCACATTAGATATAGGCTCTGCTAAGAACACCCCTCTCGTCCCCATGTGAAATGCATATGGGAACAAATATGTAAACGGTACAACGATAAATACTTTTCTAAGTAGCGAGAAGAAAATCGCCTGCTTCTTCTTGTTCAATGATTTGAAAACCGTCTGCCCAACATACTGCAGATCCATAAATATAAATGCTGCGAAATAAAGTTTCAGTGCTTCTACGCAATCGGCAAGTAATTCACTGTCTGTGCTGAAAATTCCGATCAGAAATTCCGGTTCGAAAATAATCACGCTCCACGTAATTGCTGTATAGATCAATATCATACAAGTCAATACGCAGATAGCTTTCTTGACTTTCTTCGGACGCTGAGCTCCATAATTATAGCTCAAGATCGGAGAAGTTCCTTCATTGATAGCATAGATCGGAGTTTCCACCATCTGACGAACACTTGATACGATCGTCATAACAGATATATATACATCACCGCCAATTCCTGATAAGACGCTGTTACAACATATTGTTACCAGACTATTGGTCAGCTGCATGATAAACCCTGCACTTCCAAGGCTCACAATATTCTTCGCATCATCTCTACATACTTTCCATTCTCCTTTTGACAGCACCCGCACTTTCAATTCCGCTTTCTTTCTCAAGAAATAAAATACATATGCTGCCGATAAAGTCTGGGAGATGATTGTTGCGATCGCCGCTCCTTTTATGCCTAAATTCAATCCAAATATAAACAATGGGTCCAGAATCAGATTGGCAACGGCTCCAATTGTAACCGATAACATTCCTGAAGTTGCATATCCCTGCGCATTAATAAATGGGTTCATCCCTGTTGCAATCATAGATGGGACTGTTCCGATCAAATAAATCATCATGTATGGATATGCGTAAGACAGCCCTTCTTCCGACGCCCCGAACAACACCAGAATCGGACTTGCGAACAGCATTCCAATCACCATCAATGTCACTCCACAAATACACAGCATTGAAAATGATGTATTCATGATTACTTCTGCTTTTTTTATGTTCCCTTTGCCTCGGTTAATTGAAAATAGCGGGGCACCGCCACTTCCAAATAAATTGCTAAATGCAGTGATGATCACAATGATCGGAAAGCATAACCCCACTGCCCCAAGCGCTGTTGTTCCTACTGATGGAATCCTGGCAATATAAATCCGATCCACAATGTTGTACAAAAGACTCAGTATCTGAGCCACAAGCATCGGTAACGCTACTCCCAAAATATTTCCCGTAACCGTTCCGTGGTCAAAATCAATCTGTTTCATCTTTATAATATTATCTTAAACCAATCTTTCTCTTCAAATTCAACAACCGTACAATCATTTGCATAAGTACATTCCGGAAGTACGATCATTGCATGAAGTACCTCATTATTCGCCGGAAGTGGACACAGATGCCAGATTGCTGCATTGATCTTTACCATGCATCCCTTTGGTACAAGGAAAGCCTTCGCAAGTTCCGGAACCGGTGTTCCGCCGGAAGCAGGTGCAACATGGATAAGCATGTCGTCATCGAGAGCAACAATCCCTTCCCATGTAGTTGTATGATATTCCGCCATCTTGACAATTCTTTCATCCTTGCGAACTTCAATCGGTGAAAATGCCATTGTTCCAACACAGGTTCCTGAGATGCGATCCGGATAGAATTTATGAATCTCTCCCTCCAGTGGATATCCCTCTGGTTCTGTCATACTGCAAAATGTTCCGTACGGTGCAAAATCTGCTGCATTAATCTTTACTGCTTTTACTTCTCTCATCGAGTAAGTCCTCCTTTGTTTTAATATAATCGTGTCGCTGATGGAAAGCAGACCAGCTTACTCCACTCTCACTACCAACTCATTACGTCTAGTATATCATAATCAGGACCAATAGCGGGTGGTTTTTTGTTTCTATGGATTCTAGTCTATTGACTCTATACAAGGAAAACCGAATCACTGCGGAAACAGCTCTGGAGTATGCTGCAAATCCGGAAATGTTGAAACGTAAAATGTAACGTCTTCTTTCCGGCAAAAATTGCCACACCTGTGTCAAAAATCTCAATCTGATTTGTCGCTTTATTCAAATCAATGTCATTTTTCACATAAGAACCTCCACTTTTCTTTCGTAAATCAATATAACCCGCTGGAAGAAGACCTTCTGTACATCTTCAACCCTCTGGAACTTCGAGATTTCACAATGGGACTCTTGTGCGGTATCTCCAGTGCAGACCTTATGCCTTGTGCATTTAAATGCGTAGTCACCTTAAAACCACAGGAACACACAGAGAACTTCCGCCATCAGTTGCTTTTTACAAAGAAGGATCTTAAACGGTTAGAACAACTTAATATGCTGTTGGTGGATAATAAAGAGAATTAACATACAGTGAAAGGGTTCGGCATCTTACCGAACCCTTCGTTTTCATCTGACATATCACCGCAAAACTACTGCGGATAAAATCATAAATCCCACAATTGATACCATCGTGTATACCGAAATCGCTGATGAGTAGAATTCTTTTTTCTCTTTTCCATTCCATTCTGATGTATCACACTTGATATTTTTCTATCACACACGTATGCTTCCGTTCGCCCGCTGGAGCATCTTTATCATAATTAATTCCAACCAGCAAAATCTCACCGCCAAACTCTTTGATTGCCGCCGGGTAGTTCCGTTTCTTAATCTGTGCAATTGCTCCTTCTGCTGATTTATCCCACTTCATTTCAACTACTAACGCCGGAAGATTCGATGTTTTCTTTGGAAAATATACAATATCTGCATAGCCATTTCCTGACGGAAGTTCTTCAAATTTCAGATAATAATCGCGATAACTAAAATATGCAAGCTTAATCACGCTTCGTAATGCCTGTTCATTATTGTAGAAAAGAGCCGTTGTCTCCTCTGTATGGATCTTCTCAATCTGTGCTGCTACTGCATCCGCATTCATATGTACTGTATCCGAAATGATCTGGTCGCTTTCACGCACACGCTGAATTGTCTCGTTCCGTCTTACTCCCCTGATCGTCCTTGAGAATTCCCGCTTGATTTCTTCATTTGGAATATGCACTTTTTCCGTTTCTTTATCATAAGCCAAATATCCCAGATGAATCAACAATGTCAGTACATCATCTTTCTCTCTGAATGTTACAAGATCATTCGAAAATCCGCTTGTATCAACTTCTACTTCAATACCACCGATCAGTTCAGCGATTGTCTTGGAAAGTCCGTCATAATCAAGACTAATATATTCCATCAAACTCTCTGCTGCCGATGTCTGCGTCCAGTAGGAATCGAAATCATCATTTCTAAGTGCTTTCATTACAGAGTTCGGATTATAAATTGATTTTGCATTTGGAAATGAATATCCATCATACCATAACTTCATCTTCGAAAAATCTATTTGATATTCGCTGCACAGATCCTTTACTTCCTGTTCTGTAAAACCTACATATGGCGCAAACTTTCTTGGTTTTACCATTGTAAATTCTTCGAAATCAGAAATTGCAGACTGTGAACCATCTTTTTTAATCGGCAGGATTCCTGTCATATAAACTGCTGCGAAAATCTTATCCGTTGTTCCACTATTTTTAAATAATGACCGTAAAAATAATAGATACTCTCTCTGGATTTCTGCTTTTCCACCATTCTCACGAATCGGTGCATCCCACTCATCGATAATCATAATGATTTTATTTCCTGTATAAGTCACCAGATTCGCTAATGTATCAAACAGTGCTTCTGCTTCTTTCACTTCCGGATAAATATCTAAAACTTCTTCTGTTATATTTCGTTTCACATAGGAGACTGCATCTTCCGGTGATGTCACACCAAGAACACTCGCCATATCCAGATAGATCACATCATACTGATTCAGATATTTTAAATATTCATCATCTTTTGCAATTTTAAGATCATCAAACAATTCCTTGGAATTACAAGTCTTATCATAATATGCACACAACATTTTGGCAGCAAAAGATTTCCCAAAACGCCGTGGTCTGCTAATACATGTCAGATTCCGTGGCGTATTGATTGTTTGATTAATCAGACTTATCATTTCTGTTTTATCGACATAAACGTCATTTCTCATATTCGAAAAACCGCTGTTTCCCGGATTCAGATAACTTCCCATCTGTGCTGTCACCTCCTCGCATATTTTTATTTAATTTCTTGTAACTTACTTGTTATCTTATATGTTTTCTTACTATATTATATCTAATTTTTATTTGTTTTACCATAACTTACGTGTTATCTTGTACGGTTTCTTGTCTTTTATTAATTTGCGAACATATCAAGACTTATTGGTCTTGCTGCACCGGTTTCTACAGCAGTTGGAATTATGTTGAACGTTGGATTTTATGTTTATTTAAATCGAAAAAAATAGCCCCCTGCAACCGCTGCCACTGGCATTACAACCACGCAGGCGATTGCTCCGAAGATCATTGAGGCACAATTTTCAAACATGATTTTAGAATTCAACAGTAGTTCAAACGAATATCCCTGCATCCGCAGATAGGAAAAAAGCAGAAGTGATTCTCCTAAATATGCAAACAGAAGTGTATTCACCGTTGTTCCGGTCACTTCTTTTCCTATCTGCATTCCGCTGTGAATCAGTTCTTTAAAAGTCATATCTTCTTTATGGCTTTTCACTTCATAAACAGATGTGGTAACTGTCAGTGCCATATCAAGAACAGCTCCAAGAGTACTGAGAAGTATAACAGAGACAGCAACATTTCTCATACTGATATTCAGGTTCATATTATAATAAAATACATCTTCTCCAACCTGTTGTATCTCGTTAAGACCTCCCGCCTCACTTCTCCATACAACGATATATATGAAGAAAAACAGCAACAGCATTGTGATCATAGTTGCCAGAAATGCACTCCATGTCTTTCCATTTCTACCATTTTGATAGAACAACGTAATACAGGAAATGACAACGCCGACACAAACCGTAACGAGAAGAACAGGAACTCCTGATGCCATAAGCCAGATTGCAAGACTTAAGATCAACAGATTTCCACACAAAGCAATAAGCGAAACGACACCTCTGTCTCCACCGACGACCATAATTAAAATCAGTAAAATCAATCCAAGTGTTATCAGCATTTTCCTTCTCCCTGCACCTTTCTTGCTTTCTTCTGTCTATGAAACATTCCTGGAACCTTTATCATCACAGAAGTAACCAAAATAGAAATCGGTATTGCCAGAACAATTCCTATACTTTCCACCAGGAATCTGCACAATTCACATGGAATGTGCAATTTTATAATAGTAATTAAACTCACATCATTATTCATTCGAATCAGACACATTGGGATCAGTCCACAGCCAAAGACAAACAACAGCACATTTATCATCGTTCCCATAATGTCATATCCAATTTCTCTTCCTGATTTAAATAATTCCAAAAATGTCACTTTCGGCTTCTTTTCAACGATTTCACTTAAGGATGCAGCGATGGCGACCGCCACATCCATGATTGCTCCCAGTCCTGAGATCAGGATTTCTGCATGGAAAATTTCATCCGGATTTTCAATACTTCCAAGATACTCCATGGTCGAATAATCAAGATCTTCTGCATGATGGATTACAACATCAAAGATTCCCATGATCATTACAAGAACAATCAATGTTGTAAAAAGTGCTGCCCATGTCTTTTTATGAATCCCATTCAATCCAACCAATGTAATAACCGCAAAAAGAATCACCAGCCTGCTGCACATTTCCAGCACATTTGATGTATCTCCCGCTTTCCAAAAACCAATTGCAAAAACAGCAACATTGAAAATAACGGTCACTATCGTAAGCGCACCCTGTCTTCCTGCAATGGTAATTAATACAAACATTAAGAATCCTACAAGTATCATAAGCTCTGTATCTCGTTTCAGTCCACGAATTCCAGAACCCATTCTCTTGCTTGTTCCATTGAGCAGTACCTTATCTCCCTTATGATATGGCTGTTTCGTCATTCCGGTATACGTGTACTCATTCGTAAAACTTATTGTCTTTCCCTTGTTTTCCCCATTTAGGATTACTCCCTGGATGTTCTGCTTATATTTTTTCTCCTTCGTTCCTCTAGTTCCTGTCTCTTCTCCTGAGACACTGGTTTCGACCTTTGTCAGTTTTGCAATGGGTGTGCTATACAACCATGCATCATTTGCAACAAAGATAATACACAGCAGATACAATATGCCAAGGATACAATATAACTTTCTTTTCTTGCTCTGTTTTACAAATTCCAACATTACTTTACTTCCATCTCGAATCTATCAAAAATCATTTTTTTATTTTAACGCAAAAAATTTTATTGTCAAGGTGAATTTGAAAATGATTTTCATGTTAAAAGAACAGAACAGCACGCTAACGCGCACTGCCCTGTTCTTCTTTTCTCTATTCTACTTTGCTTCTCCCTCCGGGAAAATAATCTTATTCACGAAGAAGAATACCACCATCGACACTCCTCCGTTCAGCACGGTTGTTCCGATATTGTAAAGCCATCCCGGTACAAACATTCCGGCAACTGCAACCCAGATACAATTGATTGAGTTTACAATACATGTAACAATACAGAATGCGATCAGATACCAAAACGCCTGATACCAGATCTTTCCTTTGCTGCGGAACACAAAGCTTCTCTGGATTCCACGGACATATGCTGCTGCCATCTTTCCTGCATGATATGGATCCTCTGAAAAATACTCGAAGTTTCTTCCGCACAGAGGACTTCTCTTAATATTAAGTCCCGGTCCAAGGATCACATTGACACCCATCGTCACTGCTTCCTCTGCAAGTGCTTCTCCAATTTCTTCTCCAAGTGCTTCGTCCCAGCTGTTTGCCACTCCTGCCGCTGTCGGAAAACAAGTTGCCGGAAGACTGGCATTCAATCCCAAATGATCTCCCGCTCCTGCCTGTCTTCTCAGCCCATGCGGTCCGTCAGACATTACCATCGACGGAATTCCATATTTTTCAAAATCAACGGTCTCCCATGTGTTCTTTCCTGACATCATAACTGCTTTCTCTGCCAGTGTCATTTTTCTGATCAACTTTTCATATTTCAGACTCATTTTGAAACCTACCTTTTATTGTGTACTATGTTACTTTGTTACCCTTCGCAGTACCTGTGATCAGTTTTCTTGCATTTTCCATGTCACAAGTGTCTTTTTTACTGAACTTATCATAACACAAAAAGCAGACCGTTAAGGTCTGCTTTCATAAATGGTCGTTTTTTCTACATGAACTGTTTTAATAACATTTTTTATTTTGATTTTTTCAATAATTTCTTATACGAGAAATCGATAGCAAATGCGCCCAGCGGAGCTGTCAGCACAATCGCTAAAACAGCCACGGTAAGAACGGTATCTCCGCATGCAAATCCCATCGCAAGAGGGATTCCACCGATTGCGGCCTGAACTGTTGCTTTCGGTGTATAAGCCATCATGGCAAATAATCGTTCTGTCTTCTTGAGACTTGTTCCAAGAAGGCAGACGGATACACCAAGCATACGAAACACCAGTGCACCTACGATAACAACTAACGCTTTCACACCGATTTTTCCAAGATATCCGACATTCACTGTTGCTCCTACAAGCACAAACAGAAATACTTCTGCTGCCACCCACAGCTTTCCATATTTCACAGAAATCCTCTTCGCAACAACTTCTCTCTTCTTCTGCAAACCGATCCCAATGAACATGATCGCGATCAATGCTGAAAATGTGATCGTCGTATTCAAACTGTCTTCCATAACAACAAGCAACAGAGAAATACTCAAAATGATCAACACTTTCGAGGTATCTCTTATATGCACCTTCTTAAAATAATACGCAAGACATGTCCCTATTAATAATCCAATCCCAATTCCAAGGAAAATAGAAACCGGAATATTGATAAAACTGAGTATAGATGTACTTTGTCCCTGCATCATTCCTGTAAATGTTGAAAACAGCACGATGACATAGACGTCATCCACAGATGCGCCCGCAAGAATCAGCTGCGGAATCCCCTGTTTCACGCCATAGCCTTCCTCCATCAGCTTCACCATTCTCGGTACTACAACAGCCGGTGAAACTGCTGCAAGCACAGCTCCCATGATTGCAGCTTCAAGTATAGATAATCCCATCAGCTTCGGAGCCAGCAGTACAATTCCAACAATCTCAAACGTTGCCGGAACAAAACACATCATCACAGCCGGTCTTCCGATCTTTTTAAGTCCTGAAAGATCCAGACCAAGACCGGCTCTTGTAAGGATGATAATCAGCGCGATCTTTCGAAGCTCAGCTGAGATTCCAAGAATACTGTCATCCAACAGATTCAGTACATATGGGCCGAGTATCATCCCCGTGATCATCATTCCAAGCAAGCTTGGCAGTTTGATTTTCTTACAGATCCAGCCCATAGACATTCCTACAAGCAAGATCAAAGCAATACTTAGTAACATCTATTAAATTGCAAGCAAGTTCTTAATTGCTTCCATGTAAATCTGTACTGCTTCTTCAACTTCAGATACAAGTGTGTACTCGTCTGCACCGTGGATGCGGTAATCTACGCCCGGTTTCTCCGGTCCGAATGCGATGATATTTTTTAAGGACTTCGCATATGTTCCACCACCGATTACTAACGGTTTGTTCTCTGTATCTCCTGTTACATCTGTATAAGCTTTGTACAGTGCCGCTACAAGTGGAGACTCTTTCGGGAAGAACAATGGTTTTGTAGTTGTGTGGATCTCAATGCGTCCGTTCTCGTCTTCGAGCTTTCCTTCGCACATCTTGAGCATATCTTCTACAGAATATGTTACCGGGAATCTGATATCGATTGTAGCGGAGATCACACCGTCTTCTTTCTTAACGATTCCGTTACAGAATGTAAGCTCTCCAAACTCATCTGCGCATTTCAGTCCGATTCCTGATCCGTCACATGCTGTACCAATGTGTGAGTTATAGAATTCTACGAAATCATCTTCAAATCCGGCTTTTGCAAGACAGTCAAAGATAACACCTGCAGCATTAACTCCAAATGCCGGTGTACTTGCATGTGCAGATACTCCCTTTGCATAAATAGTGATCTTTCCATCTTCCTCTGTTACTTTATATTCCTGAAGTTTTGTCTCTGCGAAAGCAGCTTCCAGTCTGTCTTTCAGTCCTTCTTCTGCCGGAATCTCTGCTGTACATGCATCGCATACGGCATTGAATACAAATCCACCATTGATAGAAATAATCTTTGTATTCTTAGAAGTTGCCAGCATGCCAAGCATACCTTTCTCTCCGTGAATACATGGGTAATTTGCATCCGGTGTGAATCCACAAGATAACTCTTCTGCCACTTCATTATAATGCTCCATACATCTGGAACCATTTTCCTCATTACATCCCATGATCAGACGAACTCTCTTGTTGAGCTTCACACCTGAATCACGAAGAAGCTTCATTGCATAAAGCGCTTCCATAACAGGTCCTTTATCATCTGTTGTTCCACGTCCGTAAACATAATCTCCTTCTCTTGTCAGCTTGAATGGATCATATGTCCAGTCACCGCCCGCCGGTACAATATCCAGATGTCCTGCGATACCAACGATCTCTTCGCCTTCTCCCATCTCTGCATATCCACAGTAGTTATCCAGGTTCACTGTCTTGAATCCGAGTTCATCTGCAATCTGCAGTGCTTCGTGAAGAACCTTTGCCGGTCCCTCTCCAAATGGCATTCCTTCTGCCGGTGTTCCAAGCTGTGAATCTATCGCTACAAGTCTTTCCATATTGCTTAACAATTCTTCTGTTGTTGCATGAATCTTTTCTTTAATATCCATTATTTTCACCCTTCCTTTTTTACGTTACTGTTCACACGATGTGCGACCAGCAACGCATCTCGCCATTTTAAATCGCCTTTGGCGATGGGGCGAGATGCATTCAAGCCAAAACATGCATCCTCCGTGTCAATCAGCGGAGTGATTGACACGGGAGTGAACAGTAACTTTTTTACTGCCTTCTATCATATGATGCGAGTGTCAAAAGTAAATTTTGACACTTACATCATCATATCATGTATCGTGAAAAATTTCCAGTCTTCCCTTAACGAAATTATCAACATTTTGTCTATAATCTGGATTAAACAATTCTTCCGTTTTAGATTATATTCTCTTAATAAATTTTACTTTTCTTTAGCTTTCGTGACACGAGGTGTTCACAATTCTTCCGTATAATAACATCATCAAGTTGATACAAATGAATTACAAAAGTATCATACATAGAAAAGAAGACGGTGATTGTATTAGCGACAGATCTTTTATGATTGCCGGACTTCGACCAAAAATTACGAATAGTTTATATAGATAATGGCCCGGTGCAGTGCACCGGGCCACGTTTTTGTTATTACATTTTCTTAACCTCTTTTTCCATTTTTCAGATCTTCCACGATTTCATTGTAACGTTTTTTATTCAAACGATAAAAGAACAGAACAACTGCTGTGACAATCCACAAAATTCCTGGAATTGTTGAAAATGCATGTTTCATAACTGCAATTACTTCCGGATTCTGTACCTGATTTGCCACATATCCGTATTTACCAAGCAGAGCTGCAAGGAGTGCAGTTCCTATAGCCATTCCGATTTTATTTCCAAGAGAAACAAATGCATACTGGAATCCATCATTTCTAAGTCCTGTTTTCCACTCACCGTATTCCACACAATCCGGAATGATCGCATAGATTGCAGTGTTAAATCCTGAAAAGAAGAACTGTGTAATACCTGCCAATGCATAGAATACAATTGGAGATTCTTTTACATTAAAGAAGAACATTACAAGCATAGCGATTCCTGTAAGTAATGCAAAAACAGATGCTGTTCTTCCTTTATTATTCAACTTGCGGAATACCGGCTGGAAGCAAGCTGCACCGATAATTGAAGGAATAATAATACACATGGAATATGTTGTATAATAGGAGGCATCTCCTTCTACATAAGTGAAATAATATAAAATATCTGCATTTCTTCCATATAATGTAAATCCAAACAGCACCTGTCCAACTAATGCAAGCAGATATGGTCTATTCTGCATAACGGCCTTCAGCTGTACTTTAATGGAGATTTTTTCTTTCTCCGGAATTGTCACCTGCTCTTTTGTCTTTGCAAAACAGAAGAAATGACATGCAGCAAAGATGCATCCGTAAATAATTGCAACAAACAGATAACCGTTCTTTACACTGTTGCTTCCAAGCTTGCTGATCAGTGGCACTGTTACGATATTGATGATTCCGATTGCGATCATTGCTGCTACGGAACGAGATGTGTTGATCTTCGCACGCTCATCAATATCCTGTGTCATAGCACCGCAAAGTGTTCCATATGGAATGTTTACACAGGTGTATCCTAAAACGAGAAGACAGTATGTAATTACCATGTAAACTATTTTCGATGTATTTGACCAATCTGGGTGTGCCCAGAAAGAAAGGATCAAAAGCACTGATGTGATCGGTGCTGCCACCAACAGCCATGGACGGTATCTTCCCCATCTTGTGTTTGTTTTATCTGTTAATCCACCTACGATCGGATCATTGATCGCATCCCAGAATCTTGAAAAAAGCATTAATGCTGATACTGCCGCCATACTGATTCCAAATACATCTGTATAGAAAATCATTAAAAAGTTACTGACAAACATCCAGCTAAAGTTACATCCTACATCTCCGAAACCATATGCAATCTTGCTGATCAGAGGCACTTTTCCATTATTACTCTCGTTTTCCATAAATTACCTCCTAGTCAGAGTTTCTGATAAAACTCTGTCCTCTCTTGATTCGATCACCTATTTCTCCTGCACATTGATGATTACTTTCATCGTTGTCTCGCGGTTATCATCAATATACTGATATGCTTTCAGATAATCTTTGAATGCAAATGTCTTAGAAATCAATGGTCTTAAATGAACTTTTCCTTCATTTACAAGTTCTATACCATCTACATAATCATCATGACGATACATCATTGTGCTCTTGATATCCAGTTCGTGATCATTTGCAACTGCAAGGTCTACTGTTGCCATTCCCGCAAATACGGCAACAAGAACGATGATACTTCCTTTTCTTGCGTACTTAATTGCCTGTCCCATTGTGATATTATTTCCTGCGCAATCATAGATCACATCTGCCTTGTCAGGACCAAAGGCTTCAACCATTGCCTCTCCAAAGTCCTTCTCCATAGTATTAACGCATACATCAATACCACATTCTTTTGCCTTATCCAGACGAAGGTCGCTGACATCTGTGATCATTACCTTTGCGGCACCCATTCCTTTTGCTGCCTGTGCAACCAGGTTACCAATCGGTCCTGCACCAAGAACTGCAATATTCAATCCCTTTACATCTCCTACCTGCTTCACTCCATGCACTGCAACTGCCAGAGGCTCGATCATGGCACCTTCTTCATAAGACATATCTTCCGGAATCGGTGTTACTTTAGAGGCATCTACTGCAAAATATTCTGAAGCTGTTCCTGTTGTCTGGAATCCCATAACCTTAAGTTCCTCACAAAGGTTATATTTTCCATGGCGGCACGGATAACACTGTCCGCAGTAAACCTGTGGCTCGATCGTAACTTTCTGTCCTTCATGAAATTCTGTAACATCTTTTCCGACCTTGGCAATCTCACCGGATACCTCATGTCCCTGAGTCACCGGGTATTTTGTAAATGGATGTTTTCCATGATATACGTGAATATCAGATCCACAGATTCCTATATTCATAATCTTAACTAGTACCTGATCATCTTTCACTTCCGGAACCGGTACCTCTCTGAAAATAATTTCTCCCGGGTTTGTCATTACCTGCTGTAACATAATGTTTTCCTCCTTTATTGAATATCTTTTATTAAATGTTTTATTAAAGTAATTACATTATTGTTCAGGAAACGTATTTTGTCAATATGTTATTGTTCAATTCTGCCTATTGCACAAGATTTCGCTATAATTTTTATGCACTTTGCGCAAAAAAAGTCCAGGGAAGAAACATGTATTAAAAATGTTTCTTCTCTGGATTTTCTAACTTTCCATCATTCTGATCGTTATAATGTTTTAATAAAAGCCTGCAAATAATGTTTTGCCACACCAACTGCCGAGGCTTCTCTCTTATATGAACAAACTTTCAGGTATCTCGCATCATGCTCAAATCCATTATATTCCATTACTTTTTTCCCTAAGGTTATCATATGATCTGCAAGATATCCCCCTACTTCTCCTCCAAGAATAATATCCATATCATATGCCATTCTCAGATTTGAAATAAGGATTGCCAGATTATTAAGATACTCTTTCCAAACCTTCACAGCCTGTCCGTCCTGCTCTTCCACCTTCTTCATAAACTGTTCCAGTGTCTCTTTGGTATCATCTGTCAGCACGCTCGCCGCACAGTAAGCATCCGCACAGCCTTGTTTTCCGCAATAACATTTCTTTCCGCCCGGAACAAGGATCATATGTCCAAATTCTCCGGCTTTCTGATTCGCTCCCGGAATCAATTTCCCGTCAATGCAAAATGCTCCTCCGAGTGTGTTATTCAATGAAAGATACAATGCATTTCTATAGTTATTTAAATCCTCTGCCATCATTGCCGCATTGGCATCATTTTCAAAATAAACCGGAAGTGAAAAGATCTGTTCCAAAAAGCTTAAACTATAATTCTCCAATTGGAGCGCATGAGATTTGATCAGCATTCGTTCTTTCGAATTAACAATTCCCGGAATTGAAATTCCGATTCCCAAGATTCGTTCTCTGTTTTCTACATCTGAAAGAAATCTTTCCAATGCTTCGCTCAATTGTAAGTAGTAAGCGGCCTCTGTTGAAAATTCTAAGCGGATCCTTTCATATTTCTCTATCTCATAGCTCAAATTCACAAGTACAAATCCTGCATGCTTCGCAGTGATCCTTATCCCAACCGCATAACGGTACGCTGGATTAATACTGATTCGTTTTGCTTTTCGCCCACCTGTAGATTCATATTCTCCGGTTTCAACCGCAATTCCATTAGCCAAGAGCTCATTCACATTCGACAATACAGTCGGCATACTAAGATTGAGATCCTTCGACAATTCCACTTTAGACGTTGCTTCGTGATTTATAATATAATTTACTATTTTTGATTTTGTAATATTTCTCTTTTCCGCTCCAGCCATATCCAAGGCTCCTTTTATAAATTATTTTATAAAAGTATCTTATCCCTTCTTTGCCGCTTTGTAAAGGTTACAAATGCATTTTATTCTTCTACTTCCACCGGATTTGTCACACTGACCTTGTGATCATACCATGTTCCCTTTTTTCCGATCAATGCAAGATCAAATTCTTTGTCCAGTGCCGGAACCGGAACGTCGAATCCATAGACCTCATCAGATGTTCCATCGCTGTAATTAATAGTATCTGTTGTAGGCTGAAGCAGTTCTGCGCCATCCTTCTGTGCATCCTCGGCAGTTCCTTCGAACAGATTGACAATATTTTTAGACACCAGACTGATATGAATTGTCATTTTCCCATCCTCTACTGTCAGTGTTCCTTTTCCATCCATTGCTTCATTCACATGGAACATAGAACTGTCCGTCTGAAATTCTGCTGTATATGTTCCGTCTTCTAACGCTGTCTTTTCATCCTCTGCCTTATCCTCAGCATCCTCTTTTGTAGCGGCCTGTTCTGTCTGTGCTTTTCCACTGTCTTTAGCCTCTGTGCTATTTCCACATCCTGTAAATACAGATGCGATCATAGAAACAGAAATTAATACCATTAATAGCTTCTTTTTCATCTAAATCCTTCCTTTCATTAATTCAAAAAAGATCATGCCATTCCCTTTTCTCTGAACAAGCATGACCTTCTCAATATCTTCTTACAAATTACTCTGCATCAATTGCAGCCTGTGTATGTGCTACATACAGCTGCTGGATTGCCTGGATCTCTCCTAAACCTGCAATCTGAGTATCAATGCTGTCAAATGCTCCTGATGCCTCAAACTGGCTCTTCCAGGAATCATCGTCATCTCCGGCCATATCGTTGTTCGCATGGTCTCCTGCAACAACCATCAGCGGACGAAGGATTACTTTCTTATATCCTGCTTCTTTCAGTTTCTCGATCACTGCCTCGCAGGATGTATCTTCCGGCTCACCCTCTACAGTTCCGATAAATACATTGTCATATCCAAGCTGTTCCATCTGTGTCTGCATCTGAGAATAACTTACCTTTGCAGTATGAGATGTACCATGTCCCATGAATACAAATGCTGTTCCGTCTTCTTTCACTGCATCTAAACTGTCAAATCCGGCGTCTTTCACTGCCTCTGCTGTGATTGCTTCCGCTACTGCTGCCTTGTCTGCATTGATAACAGTTGCATCAGCTCCAACCTCTCCAAGAAGTGGCTCTGCAATCTTAATAGATTCAAACTTATCTTTATATCCCTCTAATGCTGCTGTAAGTTCATCATATTCTGCTCCATGCATCAGATGTGTCGGCTGTACAACAAGGTTCTTCACTCCATTGTCTACAGCTCTCTGCAATGCCTGATCCACATTGTCGATCTTCTCGCCATCACGGGCCTGTACGTGATTGATGATGATCTGTGCTGTAAATGCTCTTCTTACAGACCAGTCCGGATAAGCTGCCTGAACTGCCTTCTCAATACCACCGATATCTGTCGCACGGCTGTCATTGAAGGATGTTCCAAAACTTACTACAAGGATTTCATTTTCACCGATTTCATCAGCGTTGAACGGATCATCCTTGGATGCATCTCCTGTATCTCTTCCGAAATAATCCGGATCCGCATTCTCTCCCTCAACAAGTTCTTTCTGTGCATCTGTCAGTGCATCCCATGCTTCTTTCGCTGCTGTACACTGCTCATCTGTCTTGTCTGTTCTTTCCTGAACATAAATGTCATCAATCAGCTTCGCAACTTTATCTGCTGCTTCCTGATCACTGTCCTGTTTAGACTCTGTCTTTGTTGTGTCAGTGTTGTTGTCGCCCTTTGATCCACATCCTGCAATCATGGATACACTAAGTGTTGCTGCCAGTAAAACCATTAATACTTTCTTTTTCATTGTCATCCTCCTGATTTCTTATTCTCAGAAATGAAAACACCCTCGAATCAAACGAGGGTACGCAAAGAAAAACCGGTGATCATTTACAATCTATCTGTAAATAATTACTGCAGTCTAAATCATTTCCTTTCGTACGACCAATTCCTCGTGGCATGAATTCTTCATTCCTGTACTGCGAAAGGCAGGTCTCCCGGCTGATCGTTCAAATGCTTCTGCTTCACCTTCCCGGTCTCCCAGTGGTCTCAAAACACAAGCTCACGAAATACGGTGACGAGTTCGTACAGGATTCTCACCTGTTTCCCTTTTCACCAGTCCAGATTTTCCACGTCGTTCCTCTGATCATTCATAATCAGGACGCCATCATCCATCTGACTGACACCTCACGCATCTGTATTAAATTATATGTTACAACGGGGTCATTCTATCACACTTACACAAATGCGTCAAGAAATGTTATAAATTGGAGGATTTGGCCTCATTTCCGACTTTGATTTCCTCAGCAAAAATGATACAATATCCCTCAGAGACAAAATTTGTAACTAAGGTGGTTTATTATTATGAAAGAATCTAATAGCCAGGCATTTCGTCGTGGTTTTCGCGATGGAATTCCGATCGGACTTGGATATCTTGCGGTCTCCTTTTCAATCGGTATCGCCGCAAGAAATATCGGCCTGAATGCATTTCAGGGATTCCTTATGAGTCTGTTAAATAATGCATCTGCCGGAGAGTATGCCGGACTGACTGTAATTGCTGCAAACTCTCCTTATATTGAGGTCGCAATTGTCACATTGATCACGAATGCACGTTATCTTCTGATGAGCTGTGCCATGAGTCAGCGTTTGAGTCCCGACCTTTCGTTAGGACACCGTCTGCTGATGAGTTATGATATCACAGACGAACTTTTTGGAATTGCGATCAGCAGACCAGGTACTTTAAACCCTTATTATACCTATGGCGCGATGGTAACTCCGCTTCCGGGCTGGGCTTTTGGAACTATGCTCGGTGTCATTGCCGGAAATATCATGTCACCGCGTATGGTCAGTGCATTTAGTGTTGCCCTCTTTGGAATGTTTATCGCTATCATCATTCCTCCTTCGAAGCAGAATAAAGTCGTTGCGGGACTGGTTACTCTTGCATTTATCTCAAGCTTCGCAGCAACTTGCCTGCCTTGGATCTCCACTCTGTCGGATGGTACCAGAACAATTATACTGACCGTCGTACTTTCAGCCGGAGCAGCGTTCTTCTTCCCTATACCGACAGAAGATGAAACTTCAGCTTCAACTAAGCAATAATAAAAACGTAACTGTTCAATTACTCAGAAGGAATAAAAATTATGACACACAATATTTATATTTATATTCTTATCATGGGCGGTATCTCTTATTTAATCCGCGTACTGCCGATGACCTTGATTCGAAAACCTTTGAAGAACCAGTTTCTTCAGTCCTTTCTATACTATGTACCTTATGTCACACTAGCAGTGATGACATTCCCGGCGATCCTTCATGCCACACAGTCTCCAATCTCCGGAGTTCTCGCTCTCGTTGTTGGAGTTGTAGCCGCATGGTGTGGTGCCGGACTGCTGCCGGTCGCAGTTCTTTGCTGCGCAGTTGTATTTATTGCAGAGCTTTTCTTGTAGAGTGATCTTATAGATTTTAGTAACTGTCGATGCCCTTTTTTCTGCCATTGATGCTTTTTTCGCTACCGTCGATACCCTTTTTCGTTTGGCGAAATGAATTTTCTTAATTTTCTGACATTTGAGACAATTTCTTTAAAAAGTCTAACGCAAAAATATCAAAAAAGGGGTTGCATTTTTCTGTAGCTTTGATATAATAACCATGTTGTTTGAAACAAGCAACAAACAAAACTCAAGTAATGCGGAATGGTGTAATTGGCAGCACAGCAGACTCTGACTCTGTTAGTAGGGGTTCAAGTCCCTTTTCCGTAGCTGGGAATTTGCTTCGGCAAGTTCCCTATTTTATCGGAGTGTGGCTCAGTTTGGTAGAGCGCTACGTTCGGGACGTAGAGGTCGCAGGTTCAAATCCTGTCACTCCGATTTTTGTATGTCTGAAGATAAGAATCTCTTTTGATGCAGATGTGGATTGAAGAATCCGGCTGTGTCAGAAGAGATTTTTATTCTTTCGTAACATTGTACGAAAAGGTGATGGAATCACAGGAAGAGTTGTGATAAAATCGGGATAGAGCTGCTTTGGGGGAAAAGAATATGATTCTGACAGGCAGAGGAAAAAGATTGGAAAGAAGGAAAAGATGATGGAAAAATTTTCAGAGATGAAATATGTACGTCCAGATGGGGAAGCGTATATCCGGACCATCCAGAAAGAAACAAAGAACTTTAACGAGGCTGCAGATTTTGAAGGCGCGCATCAGGCATTTGTCGCAATCCTGAATGCAAACAGCCACTTTAATACGACACGCGTCATGGCAAGTATCCGCAACAGCCAGGATACCAATGATGAATTCTATCGAAAAGAGATGGAATATATTTTCGAGATCGAGCCACAGATTGATGTCGAAATGAAAAAGTTCTATGAGAGTTATCTGAAGTCTTCTTACAGAACAGAGCTTGAAAAAGAGTTTGGAGAAGTTTATTCCAGACAGGCAGAGAACAAAGTCCGGCTTACCGATCCGTGTAATGCCGATCTGCAGATCCAGGAGAACAAGCTGGTTCAGAAGTATTTCCAGGTTGCAGCGGCACCGGTTACAGATTTTCACGGAGAACAGCTTGGATTCTATGGTCTGTTAAAGATGATGGAGGATACCGACAGAAGCATCCGTAAAGAAGCATTTGAAAAGTGGGCAGAGTTGTATAAAGCGATTTCGGATGAACTGGATTCCCTTTATACGGAACTGATCGGAATCCGTCAGCAGATGGCAAAGAACCTTGGATTTAATGGATATGCCGAGATGATGTATCAGAAGATGGAAAGATTTGAATACACGCCGGAAGATGTAGCAATATTCCGTAAGCAGATCCGGGAACATATCGTACCGCTTTGTCAGAAACTTTATGAGGAACAGAAAGAAAGACTCGGTA
>OCPT01000637.1_pt1 | contig 25062 bp, 23 predicted proteins | sample 1538741 | NCBI WGS metagenome assembly OCPT01 (sample SAMN04571723, study PRJEB22368) | human gut metagenome | biome: human gut; material: stool | host: Homo sapiens | place: Luxembourg | collected 2012-12-06 | reverse complement strand
CAGGTTAATCCACCATGGATTTTTTATTTAGTTCAATTTCATTTTACAATTAAGCTAAAAATAAAATGTATAATTTTATTAAGAAAAAAAGATATTTTAATTGTATTTCTATATGTAAAATATCTAAAATATGGTATAATAAGTAAATATTATACTGAAATATCAAGGGGGCTTAAAATGAACAGTGTTATGAATTTAACAACTTTAGAACAAATAAAAGCATATTCAGATCCTTATAGGCTGAAGATAATAACTTATCTTAGAAATAATCAAGAATCTGCTACGGTAAAGGAAATTGCTGATTTTTTTGGGGAAGTACCAGCAAAAGTTCACTACCATATTAAAAAATTAGAAAAAGTAGGCATTTTAGAGCTTGTAAAAACAAAAGAAATAAAGGGAATAATAGCAAAATATTATTATCTAACTGCAGAAAGCTTCAATATAGAGGGAAATCAAATTAAAAAAGAAGCTAAACAAGTCTATAAATCTCAAATATTAAATATTCTAAGTGAATATTACGATAGTTCAAAGGAACAGACTATGAAAAGAATATCTGAGAAAGTAGATACTGGTAATGCAGAGGATTCCATAGGGTTCAATTATAAGAACATATACTTAAATGAAGAAGAGTTTAAAGAAGTAAATAGACAAATGAGAGAACTGGTTAAAAAATACGAAAGAAAAGAAGAAGGAAAAATGCCTTGTCATGTATTTTCAGTTTGCTTAAAACATGAAGTAGAGTAATTATTAAAATATGATTAAATTTCTTAATTAGTGATATAATAAGAAGTGATAAAATAATTTTAATTAAAATGTCATTAATATGACTTATTAATCTACTAGAATAGTATATGTAAGAAAAAATGTTTTTAATACAGAGGGAGAAAAAATGATTAAGTATTTAATTGTAATGCTTATTCCTTTTGTCATAGTATATCTATTAATGCCAAAGTTTATTGAATTTGCAACTAAAAAGGGTTTTGTTGATAAGCCTACAGGAAGAAAAAAACATGATAAATTAACACCTTTAATAGGTGGGGTTGTTATGTATATAGGATTTTTTGCAACATACCTTTTTGGAATAGATTCTACAAGGCAATTATCACAAACTTTTATTATATTTATAGCATCTACTTTGGTAATAATAATAGGAGTGATTGATGACTATTATAAGGGAAAGGGCAAAGAGTTTCCAATTTATCCAAGGGTTATAATTCAAATTTTAGCTGCAACTATGGTTTTTAAAGCTGGGATTGTTTTTAGAGGTATAACTAATCCATTTACTGGAGAGTTTACTCAATTTTCAGGATGGATTCAATATATACTTACAATAACATGGATTTTTGGGGTTACTACAGTAATAAACTGGTCTGATGGAATGGATGGATTAGCAGGAAGCATTTCCATAATATCTGCTATGACTATGTTTGTTGTTGCTCTTGCAAAAGGACAATTTAACTCTGCATATATGTCAATAACTCTAGTAGGGTCAATATTAGCCTTTTTAAGATATAATAGACATCCAGCGAGGGTATTTATGGGTGATTCAGGTGCTAACTTTTTAGGGTTTATTTTAGCTATTATAGCCTTAGAAGGTGCTTTTAAGCAAGCAACAGCATTATCTATATTAGTGCCAGTATTAGCCTTAGGAGTTCCTATTTTTGATAATATCTTTGTAATTTTTAGAAGATTTCAATCTGGAAAGCCTGTCTATGAAGCTGATAGAAGCCAAATACATTATAGGCTACAAGAAAGAGGAATGTCTGTAAAGCAAATTGTGTCATATATATGCATACTAAGTGGATGTTTAAGTTTAGTATCATTATTAATAATTATGATAATATTATAAGTATTGACTGTCTTTAAAGTATAATAAGTTTTAACTTAGATGCTTTAAAGACAGTCAATAATATTTTACAGAGAATATAATATATAATTTATTAGTGAAAAATTTATATTTTTATGTTTTAATATATTTATAGGAATTTTGAAAGGAGAAGTTAAATGGCTGTTAAGAAAATAGTTCAAATAGGACACGAAGCTTTAAAAAAGGTTTCAGAACCTGTTAAAGATGTTAATGAAGTTAAAGGATTAATACAAGATTTAAAAGATACATTAGCAACTGTAGAAGGAATAGGATTAGCTGCACCTCAAATAGCAGTTAATAAAAGAGTTGTTTATATAAATTTTGGAGATGGTGAGAATGAATATGTTCTTATAAATCCAGAGGTAATAGGAGTTTCAAAGGAAACTTATGAAGATTATGAAGGTTGTTTAAGCTATGTAATGCATGAGGGATTAGTTGAAAGACCAAGAGCAGTAAGAATACAAGCTTTAAATGAAAAGGGCGAATTAAAAATTTATGAAGCTCAAGATCTTTTAGCAAGATGTTTCTTACATGAGATAGATCACTTAGAAGGTATTATGTACGTTGATAGAGCTAAAGAAATGTATGAATTAGTTGAAAAATAAATAGCTAGTTTAAGAGTATAGACTTTAAAATCTATACTCTTTTTTTATATTTTTATAAAAAAGTCTTGATTATCGTTTACAAAAGTATTATTATATAGTTAATCGGTTCAGTGAAACGGTTAACTAGGGAGGGATATTAATGAATAAGATATGTGTACTTGGAAGTATGAATATGGATTTAGTTTTAAAGGTTAAAGATATGCCTAAAGTAGGAGAAACTATACTCTCTAAGTCATTTCAAAAAATAGCTGGTGGAAAAGGAGCTAATCAAGCAGTAGCAGCTAAAAGAAGTGGCGCAGAAGTTTTCATGATTTCTAAAATAGGAAAAGATGAAAATGGAAGAGAGTTAAGAGATAAATTGGTAGAAGATAATATAGATGTTAAATATGTTTTTGAAGATAGAATAGAGCCAACTGGAATGGCTTTAATAATGGTAAATGATAATGGAAATAATTCAATAATTGTTAATGCTGGTTCAAATATTACATTAACAAAAGATGAAATACATAGTGCTGAAAATTTAATAAAAGAATCAGATATTATAATTTCACAATTTGAAACACCAGAGGATATTACAATAGAAGCATTTAAAATAGCTAAGGAAAATGGAAAAGTTACAATATTAAATCCAGCTCCAGCTAAAAAAATAAAAGATCAATTATTAAAATATACAGATATAATAGTTCCAAATGAAACAGAAGCAGAACTTTTAACTGGAATTGAAATAAAAGATATAGAAGATGCTAAAAAGGCTGGGGATATATTCTTAGATAAAGGAGTTAAGTTTATAATCATTACTCTTGGTGAAAAGGGAGCGGCTTTAATAGGAAAAGATTTTCGTGAAATAGTTCCAGCGTATAGAGTTAATGCAATAGATACTACAGCTGCTGGAGATAGCTTCATTGGAGGCTTGAGTTCAAAGTTAGATACTAAAAATTTAGGAAGAGAGACTTTAAGTAGCTCCATAAGATTTGGAAATAAGGTATCATCAATAGCAGTACAAAGAAAAGGAGCTCAACCATCAATACCATATTTACATGAAGTTTTAGAAGTTTATAAGGGAGAAGAGTAATTATGAGAAAAACAAGTTTATTAAATAGTAACATAAGTTCAGTCATATCAAAGATGGGACATACTGATATGTTAGCTATAGGGGATTGTGGATTACCTATACCAAAGGAAACTGAGAGAATAGACTTAGCTTTAATAAAAGGCGTACCTGGCTTTATAGAAACTTTAAAAGCTATTTTAGAAGAATTACAAGTAGAAGAGGTACTTATTGCTAAGGAAACAGAAAAGGTAAGTCCAGAATTATTTACAAAAATAAAAGAGATTATAAAAGATACTAAAATAACTTTTATATCACATGAGGAATTAAAGAAAGAATTAAAAGATTGTAAGGCAGTTGTTAGAACTGGAGAACAAACTCCATATGCAAATATAATCTTAAAATCAGGGGTTGTTTTTTAAAAAAAGTTCAAAATGAATATTCTGCTCAGTATTTATTGGGTGGAATATTCTTTGCAAAATAGGAATTATTTTGGGAGGTGTAGTAAATGGGTGAAAGAACACCAATGCTAAAAATGGTAGGTGTATCAAAATCCTTTCCAGGAGTCAAAGCTTTAGATAATGTTAGCTTAATGGCTTATGGTGGAGAAGTTACTGCTTTAATGGGAGAAAATGGAGCAGGAAAATCAACTTTAATGAAAATACTAAGTGGAGTATATAAAAAAGATGAAGGTAAAATATTCATTGAAGGAAGGGAAGTAGAAGTAAAGGAAATTAAATCAGCAGAAGAAGCTGGTATAACAATAATTCACCAAGAACTTAGTGTTTTAAATAACTTAACTGTTTCAGAAAATATATTTTTAGGTAATGAAAAACATAGTAAATTTACAGGAAGAATAAATAAAAAGTTATTAGATGAAAGAAGTAAAATGTTCTTAGAACAAATTGGTTGTGATATAGATCCAAATAGATTAGTTAGTACTCTTAATGTAGGTGAAAAGCAAATGATAGAAATAGCAAAAGCTTTAACTAAGAATGCTAGAATAATTATTATGGACGAGCCTACTACAGCCTTAACTGATGTAGAGACTGAAAACCTTTTTAAAGTAATAGAGAATTTAAGAAAAAAGGGAATAGCAATAATATACATATCACATAGAATGGAAGAAATATTTAAAATATGTCATAGAGTAGAAGTATTAAGAGATGGTAAATATGCAGGAAGTGCAGAAATAAAAGACATAGATAATGATAAGCTTATAGCAATGATGGTTGGAAGAACCATAGAGGATCAATTTCCATACAGAGATGTTAAAAAAGGAGATTTAGCTTTAGAAGTTAAAAATCTTAGCTGTAAGGAAGGAGTTAAAGGAGCTTCCTTTACTCTTAGAAAGGGAGAAATATTAGGAATTGCAGGTCTTATGGGATCTGGCAGAACAGAGCTTGCAAAAACAATATTTGGAGAATATAAAAAGACAAGTGGTGAAATTTCTTTAAATGGAAGTCCTATTAATATAAATTGCATAAGTGATGCCATAAATAATGGTATATGTTATCTTTCAGAGGATAGAAAAAAAGAGGGCTGTATTTTAGGAATGTCTGTTGGAGAAAATATGACCTTATGTAACTTAAAGAAATATGAAAATAAGTTTAAATCTCTAAGAAGAATCAAAGGATATAGAGTACTATATTAAGAAGATAAACATAAAAACTCCAAATAAGGAACAATTTATTAAGAATTTAAGTGGAGGTAATCAACAGAAGGTTATACTTGCTAAATGGCTTATGCTATCTCCGGAAGTATTAATAATTGACGAGCCAACTAGAGGAATAGACGTAGGGGCAAAGAAAGAAATTTATGAACTTTTAAATGAACTTAAAGCTAGTGGAAAAGCTATAATAATGATTTCTTCAGACTTACCAGAGGTTTTAGGAATTAGTGATAGAATTATGGTTATGAGTGAAGGAAGAATCTCTGGGGAATTAAATAGAGATGAAGCAAATCAAGAAAGTATAATGAAATTAGCCGTTGGAATAAACAATTAGGGAGGATTACATAATGAAAGCGAATATTAAAGCAAATATATCTAAATATAAATCTCTTATAGGACTAGTATTATTATGTATAGTTATTACTATAGTTACTCCAAACTTTTTAAGTGTATCTAATATAACTAACGTATTTACACAGGTTTCAGTTAATGCAATCATAGCAATAGGTATGACTTTCGTAATTTTAACTGGTGGAATAGACTTATCAGTTGGATCTACTTTAGCTATTAGTGGTGCCGTAGGGGCTTCTATTGTTAAGTCAACTGGAAACGTATTCTTAGCAATTATAGTGGCAGCTGTTATTGGTATAGCAGTTGGATTAATAAATGGTTTATTAGTATCAAAAGGAAAATTACAAGCATTCATAGTTACTTTAGCTACAATGACAATATTTAGAGGAGCTACTTTAGTATTTACAGATGGTACTCCAATATCAAAATTACCTGAAGCTTTTGTTAAAATAGGAAATGGTAAACTTGGATTTATGCCAATACCAGTTATAATAACAATAATAATAGCAATCATAGCAGTATATGCTTTATCACAAACAAGATTTGGAAGATATTTATATGCTTTAGGTGGAAATGAAGATGCTTCAAGATTATCAGGAATAAATACAGATAAGATAAAAACTTTAGTTTATGTAGTATCAGGTTTTGCCTCAGCTATTGCAGGGGTAATAATAACAAGTAGAATAGGATCTGCTTCACCTAATGCAGGAACAGGATTTGAATTAGATGCTATCGCTGCTGTAGTAATAGGAGGAACTTCTTTAGCAGGGGGAGAAGGAACAATTACAGGTGCTTTAATAGGTGCTCTTATTATAGGTGTACTTAATAATGGATTAAACCTTATGAATGTATCACCATTCTATCAATCAATAGTAAAAGGTTTAGTTATATTAATAGCAGTACTTTTAGATAAAAAGAGCAGAAAAAATTAAGAAGCTTAAGAGGTGAGTTTTATGCATATAAATAAAAAGATATTTTCAGTTGGATTAATGCTCATGATGCTTATGACTTCATTTATAGGGTGTGGAAGAGATAATAAGCCTAAAATAGGAATGGTTGTATCAACTCTTAATAACCCATTCTTTGTAAATATGAAAGATGGATCAGAAAAAGAGGCTGAAAAATTAGGATATGATTTAGTAGTATTAGATTCTCAAAATGATCCAGCTAAGGAAAGAGCAAATGTAGAGGATTTAGTACAATTAGGAGTTATTGCCTTACTTATAAATCCAACAGATAGCGATGCCGTAGTTAAGACTGTTGAGGTAGCTAATAAAAGTAATATTCCAGTAATAACATTAGATAGACAAGCTAATGGTGGAAAAATAACAAGTCATATAGCTTCAGATAATATAAAAGGTGGAGAAATGGCTGCTGAGTATGTATTAGATAAATTCAAAGATGAAAAAGGACCAATAAATGTAGTTGAGATACAAGGTATTCCAGGTGCATCAGCTACTAGAGATAGGGGAGAAGGATTCCATAATATAATGGATAAAAATGATAAATTTAACTTTATTTCAATACAAGCTGCTGATTTTGATAGACAAAAAGGTCTTCAAGTTATGGAAAATATAATCCAAGCTAATCCTAATATACAAGTTGTATTTGCTCACAATGATGAAATGGCTTTAGGGGCAGTTAAAGCAATTAAGGCTAGTGGAATAAATGCATTAGTTATAGGGTTCGATGGAAATGATGATGCTAAAGATTCCATAGATGCAAATGAAATGACAGCTACAATAGCTCAACAACCAGATTTAATTGGAGCATTAGGAGTAGAGTTAACTAATAAGATATATAAGGGTGAAAGCATTAAAGATAAAATAGCAGCAGATCTTAAGGTATATACTAAATAATTAGTAAAATTTTAGATTTGTTTTAATTAATAATATTAAATAATGCTTGTATATGCTAAGTAGTAGGAGGTATAGATGGTCATAATATGTTATAATTACTGTTGTTATAAAAGGAAGCGGACAAGAGGTGTTGCGTAAAATGGGAAAAACTACATTACTAGACATAGCTAAAGCAGTAAATGTATCAAAGACCACTGTATCTATGGTATTAAATAATAAAGAAATAAATGTTTCAAAAGAGACTAGAGAAAAAATATTTAAAGCTGCAAAAGATATGAATTATATACCAAATTCCTTAGCTAGAAGCCTAAGTACTAAAAAGAGTTATACTTTAGGTATGATAATACCAGATATTCAAAACCCCTTTTTCTCAGAAATGGCAAAGGCCATAGAAATTGAAAGTGAAAAGCATGGTTATAGTATTATTTTGTGCAACACTCTCAATGAAAAAAAGAAAGAAGAGGAATACTTAAAACTTTTAATTAGTAAATTAGTAGATGGTGTTATAATAGCAGCTTGTGGTGATGGTAAAGAGTGGATTAAAATTCTAAAAAATAATAAGATTCCCTTTGTTATGATAGATAGAATGGTTTCAGATAAAAAAAGTGCTAATGGTGTATTTTGTGATAACAAGAAAGGTGTTGAATTAGGAGTAAATTACTTAGTTAATAAGGGTAATAAGCATATTGCCTTTGTTACAGGAAAGGCTAATTTAGAAATAGCTAATTTAAGACTAGAAGGTTTCAAAAATACTGCAAAGAATTTGGGAATATCTAATGAGACCATAATAGAAGAATCAGATTTCTCTATGGAAGGTGGAATAAATGCCACAGAGAGAATAATTAAAAATAATAAAAAGGTAGATGCAATTTTTTATAGTAGTGATGTTATGGCAATTGGAGGTATGAAATACTTAATAAGAAACGGATATAAAATACCTGAAGATATAAGCATATTAGGTTATGATAATATAAACATTTGTTCTTATATGGAGCCAGAATTAACTACCATAGCTCAACCAATATATAAAATTGGGGAATCTTCTTGTAAACTACTTATGGATTTAATAAACAATAAATCTTTAAAAAGCAAAATAATAAATTTAGAGCCTTCTTTAGTAGAGAGGGGAACAGTAAAATAATTAAATGAGGTTGTGTCAAAAGTTAATAATAAGACTTACAACATATTCCGAGAATTACTAGATTTCGCTAAGAATTTATAATCATTACTACGAAGATATTACTAAAGCTTCGAAACTTGCTTCGCTTCGAACAGTCTCAGCTTTTTAACGTAATATCTTCTACGTAATAATTTAAATTCTAAAGCTCATCTAGATATTCTCTTCATATTGTTTATAAGTCTTATTAAAAGCTAGTTTGATACAGCCTCATTTTTATTTTTTTCATTTTACTTAAAAATAAGTTTTGTAAAAAGTAAAGTTAACATAGTTTTTCAGAGAAAATAAATTTATGTTATAATTATAAGATATGAAGCACTTAAATAGAGGAGTAAATATGTTAGTTGAAGATTTATTGTTACAAAGGTTTAAAGAAGAAACTACAGGAAGAAATTATGCTAAGGGGCAAAGAATAATAAATAACGATCTTGTGGAGTCAGTAGAAATAGAAGACGAGGAAGATTTAGTAGCTGTTAATGGAATAGTAATTTCAGAACAATTATTTAGTAAATATAGTACGAAATTAGAGATAGATATTAGAAGTAGGGGGATTTTATCAACATATTGTACATGTCCTGATTATGAAAAACATGAGTTTAGTAAGGAAAATTATTGTTGTAAGCATTTAGTAGCAACTTTTTATAAGGCTTTAGGGGATTTAGCTAAGAAAAAAGAGTTTGAAGAGGATAAAAACTTATTTTCTAAGAAGAAAGAAAATAAAATTTTAGATTTAATTCTTCAAGAGGAAACAGATAAAGAAGAGTTAAAAATAGAGGTTTATATAAATAAAAATGAGTGGAGTAATAGCATATTAGCAGAGTTTAAAATAGGAACTAAGTCTATGAGTTCAAATAAACTTTATATATTAAAGGATATTGAACAATTTTTAGTAGCTTACTATAATAGAATACCTATTAAATATAGTAAGGTTTTTACTTTTGATATAAGGGAACAAAAGTTAAGTACTAAGGATAGAGAATTAATAGAGTTTATAGAAAGCTTAAAAGAGATAGAAAAGCCAATAAAAAGCTTCTTAAGAAATAGAGATACATTTATAGATGGTAAAAGCATAAAGATACCTAATTATTTAGTAAGAGATTTTTTTCGTGTTATAAAAAATCATAGAATTTATTTAAATGAAGGATTTTTTTATAGAGCAGTAGAAAGTGAAGTGATTTTTGAAGATGTTCCAATAGATTTTTCTCTAAAGGATTCAAAAAATAATTTTGAACTGAGCTCCTTAAACGGAATGCCTAAGGTTTTAGGAGATAGAGCTGATGTATTCCTATATGGAACTAATATATATATTCCTAAAAAAGATTTTTGTTATAAAATAAAGAATTACTTAGATATATTTTCAGAGGGAAAGGTTATAAAGATTGATAAATGTGAAGAGGAAAGAGTATTTAGAAAATTAATACCTTCCTTAAAAGATTTAACTGAGAATGTAGTTCTTTCTAAAAATATAATGAATAAGACGGTTTTAGAGCCTGTAAAATTTAATTTTTACTTTGATAAAGAGGGGAAAGAAGTAACTTTAACCTTAAAAGTAAAATATGGTTCTTATGAATTTAATATATTTGATGATTGTAAGGAAAAAATAATATATAGAGATATAAAAAAAGAAAAAGAGGTTATTGCCTTAATTGAGAGATTTAGCCTTGAAGAGATAAATAAAAAGTTTTATTTCTATTTAGGAGATGAATATATATTTAGCTTTTTTAAATATGATGTATGCAAATTACAAGAGTATGGAGAAGTGTATTATTCAGAAAACTTTAAAGGTATAAAAAGTTTAGGAAGCAAGGGAATAAAGGGAGACATTAAACCAGGAAGATATAATTATTTTGAGTTTGACTTTAAAATAGGAGATATACCTAGTGAGGAAACAAGAGAAATACTTAGAGCTTTTAGAGAAAATTTAAAGTTTTTTAAACTTAAAAGTGGAGAATTTCTTGATTTAGAAGAACTAGAATTAAAGCAATTTTTAAAGTTATTAGATTCAGTGGATAATGGAGATTTAGAGAATAATAGCCTAGAAATAAATAATAGTAGGGCATTATATATAGCTAATTACATAGAAGAGAAGGGTATTAGATATATTAAGGGGAAAAAGAAGTTAAATGAATTGAAAAGTAAATTTAAAAATATAAATAAACTGTCATTTGAAGTTCCTAAGGATCTTAAGGCTGAGCTTAGAGAATATCAGAAGTTTGGATACAATTGGCTTAAAACTTTGGAGCATTTAGGCTTAGGAGGAATTCTTGGAGATGAAATGGGACTTGGAAAAACACTTCAAGCAATTATCTTTATTCTTTCTAATAAGGGAAAGAAAACACTAATAGTAGCACCAACTTCCTTAATATATAACTGGAAAGAAGAATTTAATAAATTTGCACCTAATTTAGTTGTGGAGGTATTAAATGAAGGAAAGGATAAGAGAGAAGAAGCTTTAAGAGATATAGAGAGTAAGGATGTAATTATAACTACCTATAACTTATTAAAAAGAGATTTAGAGGAATATAAGAAGATAAACTTTGATTATTGCTTTATTGATGAAGCTCAAGCTATTAAGAACCCAGATTCTCAAAATTCTGAAGCTGTTAAAGAGGTTAATTCAGAATATAAATTTGCTTTAACTGGTACCCCTATGGAAAATTCTCTTATGGAACTTTGGTCAATTTTTGATTTTGTAATGCCAGGATATCTTTATGATAGAAAAAGATTCACTGTTAGATATTATAAAAAATTAAATGAAAGTGAAGAAGTATTAAATGAAATACATAGTCTTATAAAACCTTTCATATTAAGAAGAAAGAAAAAAGATGTTATAAAAGAATTACCTGATAAGATTGAAAAGATGCACTTAGTTGATTTAGGAGAAGAGCAGAAAAAGGTATATTCAATATATGCTAATAATGCTTTATCAATTATGGAAAAGAAACAGGATGCAGAGGAGTTTAATAAGAGTAAAATAGAAATATTATCTTATATAACTAAACTTAGACAATTAGCCTTAGATCCTTCTGTAACAATAAATGATTATATGGGGGAAAGTGCTAAAATAGAGGCTTTAGTTGAAATACTAAATCAAGGGATAGAAGAAGGGCATAAAATCCTTGTGTTTTCACAGTTTACTTCAGTGTTAAAAAACATAAGTAGTAGACTTAAGGAAGAAAAAATTTCTTTTAGTTACTTAGATGGAAGTGTTTCATCTAAGAAAAGAATAAATATGGTGAATGAATTTAATGAAGGCGAAAACTCAGTATTTTTAATAAGCTTAAAAGCTGGGGGGACAGGACTTAACTTAACTTCAGCAGATATTGTAATTCATTTTGATCCTTGGTGGAATCCAGCGGTAGAAAATCAGGCAACGGATAGAGCACATAGAATGGGACAAAAAAATGTAGTAGAGGTTATAAAATTAATAGCTAAAGGAACTATTGAGGAAAAGGTAGTAGCTCTTCAAGAGGAGAAGAAGGAATTGATTTCTAAGATTATTGAAGAGGGAGAATTAGGAGCAGGAAGTACATTTAATAGCTTAAGTGAAGAAGAGTTAATGGATTTATTCAAAGTAGATTATTTAGGTTAATAATAAATTATAAGATAATAAATTTAGGTGATTTAAGAAACGCTGAGCTTTAGTATATAACTAATAATAAACTAATCATAGTAGTTAAACTTGTATTGGAATATTAGGTATATAGTTAATAATTATCCCTATAAATAATTTAAAATAACAAAGTTTATTAATATAAAAAAGAGCTTATATGAAAATAGCTTATGAATAAAACTTACAAAGATTAAGAAATCATTTTTATTAATTTTAAAAATTAGATTGTAAGTTTTATTAAGCTTTATATAAGCTCTTATATTTTTATAAAATTAAGATAATATTATTAAGTTATAGTTTAATTATATATATTTATAATTAAATAATCTAAATAAGTTTTTTATCTCATTATAATTTTCATTCTAAGTGTGCTTATAATGAGATAGTTACTTAAGAAATAAGCTTTAATTAATATATAAACCCATTAGAGGCAGGGTTATAAATTACTTTTCTAGAGTAAGGACAATTAATAAGGGAATCAACTGTTGAGTCTAATAGGTTTATTATATCTATTAATGGCACCTTTTCTTTAAGGGAATATTGTAATTTACTTTGAAGCTTAATTAACTCCTCTTTATTTATTCCACATACCAATCCTAAATCTTTCTTTAAGAGAGTATAGTAGCTTAAAGAAGCAGTAAGATTTTCAGTTAAGAGTATTAACCTATTTATATCCTTATCTTTTTTTTGAATATTTCTAAGTGCAAGCTTGTTACACATAAGCTTTATATGTATGGTTAAATTTATTATTTCCTCTTCATTTTTTGAAGGGTTTTTTATTAGATCTTCTGCTAATATATTGACATATTTTATTAATTTAAGGCTTAATTCCTTTAGTCCTTGATCTAAGTTATAAGGAAATAAAAATTTATTAGCTAAGAAGGTTATTAATATACCTAAAACTAAATAAAAAACTCTAAAAATAGCTAAGGTATTAACTCCATAGCTAAGAGATGCCATGCAAATAGCAGAGATGGCAGTAAAGAGAGAGAGCTTATAATAGCTTTTAAACCCATAGGTTAGATATAGGCTACAAATTAATATAATAATATGAACAATTTGGCTTTGAAACAAGTTCAAAATAATAATTAAAAGGAAAATAGCTAAAATATTTCCTTTTAATCTGTCTTTACTTTTATTTAAGGTTTCTTCATAATAAGGTTGCATTATGGACATTATAGTTATCCCAAGCCAACTCATTTTAGTAAAATCAAATACATAGCTAAGAAATAAAACAAGGCTTAAGGTTAAAGAGATCCTTAGGGCAAAATTAAGTTTTATTGTACCAAAATGTAGAGAATCTCTAAATTTAAATTGGTTTTTATCTGTATTTTTCCATAAATCATAACTTTTATATCCTTCACCCTCTTCAAGAGTAGTCATATCAGCTAAATATAAATAAAGATTAGTTACTGAAATAGATAAGTCATGAAAAAAAGTGAACTGATCAGGTAAATCTTCATGAAACCTCTTTAATTTATTTAGTTGTTTATCTATTTCATAATAAGAAATCTCATCATTTAAATATAATCTTAAAATATTTATAGATTTTTTTAATTCCTTTAAAAATGATTTAATTAGGGCGCTATTGTAATTAAGCTTTGAGTATAGCCTATTTAGATTGTATAGATCTAAGTTTAAGTTTTCTAATATTATATATATTTTAAATTGAATACTACCTAAATTATTAGTTAAAATTTTTCTTTTTCTTGTAGTATAAAGGTTATAACAAATAGTAGTAAGTTCTTTAGAAATAGATTGCTGCAAATCTGAATTATAACTTTTAAAAATAAGGTTATCTACTTGGCTTTCTAATAAAAATAAAGATTTATTTATACTATCTTTTATTAAGGATTTATAACTTAGCTTGTTTAAAAATAAGTGAAAGATTATTATTAAACTAAAGCCAAAGAAAATAGATAATAATCTTCTAGGTAAGCCTTGAAAGTCTACCTTATAAAAATAAGTAAATACATATAACATTAAGAATGGTTTGTATAATAAAGGGGTGTAGGCAACTGAGAGCTTATAAGCTATGAAAAATATGGTGAAGAAGTTTATTATAATTCCTAATAAAAAATGGTTTGATGCTAAAAAAGACAGAACAACTATAAAACAATATAAAAATAAAAGTCGTATAGTTTTTTCTAAGGGATTTATTTTAAAATTTTCTTTTAAAAGAATTGAGGAGGTTAAAGCTATTGGATATGCTAAGATTGCATTATTTATTCCAAAGAATATCCAAGAGGCTAAAAATGTTAAACAGGCAATTGTCCCTTCACGTTTCATTGAATCCACATCTAAATTGTATTTCTTTATAACTTTATCAATCATAAACATCACCTAAACTAATATATAATAAATCTATTATTCCACTTAATATATAAATTTATGTTATAAATTAAAAAAGGAGCTATATTAAAATATAACAAATAAAACTTACAAACATATTCTGAGAATTACTAGATTTAGCTAAGAATTTATAATTATTACTCCGAAGATATTACTAAAACTTCGAAACTTGCTACGCTTCGAACAGTCTCAGTTTTTTAACGTAATATCTTCTGCGTAATAATTTAAATTCTAAAGCTCATCTAGATATTCTCTTCATATTGTTTGTAAGTTTTATAAAAAGTTATTTCAATACATATCCTTTTTAGTTTAGATTTGGAAAGATTGAGCTAAGTAAGGGAATAGTACCATTAAATACTATTACTATTTTATTATTTTCTACCTTTATAGATTTTATTTGAAGGTATTTTATTATATCCTTAAATGAAAGGATTATATCTCCATTAGTTTTGTCAAAGGAAAGTATTGAATTATCTTGTAGGTTTTTAAAGATAGTATCCTTAGAAATATCAATAAAGCCAACCTTTCCTTCTTTATAGTGGAATATTCCTTTACCATCCTTACTTTGAGCTGTAAAGGTAAGTTTTCCTTGGAAAGGTATATCTTTATAGTTTACATCTACATAAATATTAATATCATCGTTTTCTATATCAACCTTTAATCCCTTAAGATCTTTTATTGCATCAGGTTCTTCACGCAAAGCTAGTATAAATAAATCTGTTAATTCAGAATCAGAAAATTCAGTTACGGAACTAACATTTATTTCCTTTAAAGAAAGATTTATATTGTTAGGAAGGAATTTTTTTATTAAATTCCAATTGTTAAGTTCTATGTTAGAATTTATTGAGGTTACAGATAATTTAGGAGCAAAATATGACTTATAAACTGCTTTTACTCCAAAGAAACAAGCTGATATTAAAATTAATATTGATAATATAACTATAAAAAGTTTATTTTTCTTTTTAGTCATGTTAATTATCTCCCATCTATAAGAGTTTATTAATTCAATTATAAACTAAATTAATTTAAATTTCACTTGTTTTCAAATGAAAGTAACAGATGATGGAAGAGAATATAAAATAATATTATAACTATATAAATTAGGAGTTAATATGATTGAAACTGATAAGGGAAAAATAATAGATTACAAATTAGGGGATGTTACAGGAGATGGTATTAATGATGAAGTTTATATTATGTCTTGTGCTTTTAATAAATGTTTAAATAGGTATTGGTTAGTTGTTAAAGAAGGAAATTCAGAAAGGATCTTTAAATATGAACTAACAGAAAATAATTATAATTTTGAAATATTTCTAGTAAAATTTAGACATACTAATAAATTAGATATATTTATTAGATCTATAGGGGAATGCTTTGGTGGATGCGTTAATGGTAAAATTTTTACTTATGATAGAGAAAATTTAAAAGAAATATTTAATACTAATGATTTTTACAAAAAAAATAAGTTAAGTGCTTTTTATAGAGATGATTATAAAGTTGATGTACTTAATTATGAAAGAAATAAAAAATATATTGTTGATATAAAAGAGAATTTTAAATATTATTTAGACTTTGTATATTATGGAGATGGAAAAGTGAAAGAAGGAAAGGATAAAGCAAATATAAGTAGTGTATGGGGCTGCAATTTATATTATCCTATGGGAAGTGAAATTTCTAATATAAGTATTATCCAAAAGGTTATTGGTCAGGCTTCTACTGATGATATATGTTTAATTGAAAGTATATTAAAATGGCAAGATAATTCTTTTAGAGTAATTGACCAAAATGTAATTCTAAAAGGTGCTTTTATAAATAAAAATAATATAATTAAAGAAATAAGTAATAAAAAAGATTTTTTTATTGATAAAAGAAATTGTTATGAAAATAACTTAAAAGAATTAAATAAGTATATTAATGATAATGAAGATTTTGATTCATCAATTACTTGGTATTACCTAGCTATATTACAATTTTTTGAAAAAGATTTAATTGAGGCTTTAAAATCAATAAATATGAATTTAAGTTTTAAACACCCTTATCCTTCAAAAGAAAGGGCTTTAACTTTAAAAGAAGAAATTGAATATAGTATTTATAATAAATTTTAACTTGGGCGTGTATCAAAATAACTTTTTTAAAACTTACAAACATATTCCGAGAATTACTAGATTTTAAGTGAAAGTCCAAATTTTAATTTGGAAACTTGAACTTATAGAGTGGAACTTTGTGAGATTGTATTCCTAATAACTTAACAGTCTCAGCTCTTTAACGTGATATTAATTTAAATTCTAAAGCTCATCTAGATATTCTCTTCATACTGTTTGTAAGTTTTATTATATTTTGATACAGTCCCTTAGAAAAAATTAGCTTGGCGAGGGCTTGAATACTCATTTAATTTTTTGCTAATATCTTCATTTTCTCTTATAATATTTTTTACAAGAGAAATTGATTCTTTATCTAATTGATTTCCCTTTTCTTGTAAAAACTTTTGAAACATAATTATACCTGTCTTAAAAGCTTTTATGCTTTCTTCTAGAATTTCACTATCTGTATCAGCTGTAATAGTTTTTATATTGTAAATAGCCTCAGAAACTTTTCCTAAAATTCCTACATTTGAAGATGGTGAGTCACCAAGAGCAGATATTTTATTTGAAAGTTCACAGGCTTCTTTAGAATAAAGATTTATAACATCATTAAGTAAATTTTTTAAGTCATTAGATTTACATTTTGTTTCGTAACGTTTAAAAATATCAATTCCCATATAAAGCCCCTTAAGATTATCGTTTAAAGCTTCACTAGGAGTTCTATCTGTAATTTTTTCCATGAATATCACCTCTAATTTTATTCTATCCTTTTATAGAAAAATAATTAGAAAAAATTTATTTTTAATAAGAAATTCTTAGGTTAATATTTTAAGAGGGGCTTTTAAAAAAATTAATTAATAAGTTTATGATTTTAAGTTATATTCATAGATTGTGTAATAGAAAATATAATTGAACTTAATAATAAAATCTAATATAATTAACAATATGATGTAGGCAAGTTATAATAATGACTTTATGAAGGAAAATAAATTGATTATACCTAAAAATATGTTCTATCTTTAATATAATTTTACATAAATGAATTAGTTTATATAAGAATTTAAATGATTAAAACATATTTCGTGAAATAAAGGTGTAAAAGGACTTACATTGTTAGTAAATAATAATGAAGTATTCTTTTACACCTTTTTTAAGGTGTATTCTAGAAATTAAAATTTTTTGTTCTATAAATTATTTTTTATTATTTATGATTTAAATGAGAAATTAAATGGGACTATTTAGTGAGGGAGGTATTTATTATGAGTGATAATAAGATTTTAACTTATGAGAGAGAAGTCCTTTCAGAAACTAAAAGGTGGATTGAAAGTGAAGAGGAAAGATTAGAAGGTGAAAAGTTAAAAGCTAATGAAAAACTAGATGCTTTAAATAAGAAATCTAAGGGAGCATATGATCCAGAAATAGAAATAGTTAAGAAGTCTGTAGACTTTTTATCAAAGGAAGAAGAAAAGTTTAAAGAAGCTTATAATAAGCCATACTTTGCAAGAATAGATTTTAGGGAATATAGAAAAGATTTTGAAAGTTTTTATATAGGTAAATGCGGACTTGGAGATATGCTAGAAGGAGAAGAAAAGGTAATAGATTGGAGAGCACCCCTAGCTGATCTTTATTATAGTGGTACTCAAGGAGAGGCATATTATAAGGCACCTATTGGAGTTATTGAGGGTGAGCTTAGTTTAAAGAGAAAATTTCTTTTTGATCATGAGCATAACTTAAAGGAGTGTTTTGATGAGGGAATTAATGAAATTATTTTAAAATCTGGTCTTAATGAAGAAGGGGATGGGTTAATAGACGAATTCCTTAGAATTAATTTAGAAAATAGCACAGGGACTAAATTAAAGGATGTAGTAGCTACTATACAAAAAGAGCAGAATGATATAATAAGAGCACCTAAAAATTCACCTTTAATAATACAAGGGTCAGCAGGTTCAGGAAAAACCACTGTAGCACTTCATAGACTGGCTTATTTATTATATAGATATAAGGAAACCATAACTGGAGAAGATATTTTAGTTGTAGCGCCAAATAAAATATTTTTAGATTATATTTCTGAAGTGTTGCCTAACTTAGGAGTAGATAAGGTTGAACAAAAAACTTTTGAGGAATTAGCCTTAAAAAAGTTAGGTATAAAAGGTAAAGTTATAACTAAGGATAAAAAATTAGTAGAAATTTTAGAAAATGATTTAGAAAAAAATAAATATATAATGAATGATAGTAAAATAAAAGGGTCTATATTATTTAAAGAAATGTTAGATAGATATATTCAAATTCTTGAAAGAGAAGATAGCCATATAGATAATATAAGAATTTGTGGATATTCAGTTTTTGATTCAAAGGAGATAAAAAGATTATTCTTAAAAGATTTAATAAAATATCCTGTTAACAAGAGAAAGGATGAAATCAAAAACTATTTTTCTAAAAAATTAGGAGAAAAGGTAAGTAAGGTTTTAGATAAGGTTGATTTTCAGTATGAGTATAAAATAGCTAGACTTAAAAAAAGTATGGAAGATTCTAAGGAAAGAAGAGAAAAACTTATAGAGCTTTATGATGAGAGAGATAATCATAAAAAAGAAATAAAAAAGTCTGCTAGAAAAGAATTTAATGAATATTTTAATAGATGGAAGGGTATAGATACAACTAATGTTTATAAAAATTTCTTTGAAAACAAGGAGATTTTTAATGAAGTAACAGGGGGGAAAATACCAGATAAGTTAGCTGAATATATGAGAGAAAATTTGGCTAATAATATAGATAAAAAAATAATAGATTCAGATGACTTAGCAGCTATGCTTTATTTAAAATTTAGAATAGAAGGAATAGAGGAAAGCAGCTTATTAAAACATATTGTCATTGATGAGGCACAGGACTATTCTATGCTACAGTTATATGTTATGTCTATGATGGCTTCAGGAAAGTCTCTTACAATAGTTGGAGATATTGGTCAGGGAATATATTCATTTAAAGGAATTAATGATTGGAAAGAGGCTATTAAATTAGTTTATGATGAAAATGCAGAGTATAAGCACTTAAGCCAAAGCTATAGAAGTACAGTAGAGATAATAAATTATGCAAATAAGGTTTTAGTTAAACAAAATACCTATGAAGAGCCAGCAAAGCCAGTTTTAAGACATGTAATGGTTCCAGAGGAAATTAAGTTTAATAATGCAAAAGAATTTTGTGAAAGATTAGATAACATAGTTAAAAAAGTAAAAGATGAAGGAAAAACTTCAATAGCTATAGTGGGTAAAACCCTTGATGAATGTAAGAAGATAAGAAACTTAGTTAAGAAATATTCAAATTATGACTTTGAATTAATTAAAGATGATCAAAAAGAGTTTGATTTGAACTTAATAATTATACCATCATATCTTACTAAAGGATTAGAATTTGACTGTACTATAGTTTATAATTTAAATAAGGAAAATTATAATGATAATGAAATAGATAAGAAACTTCTTTATGTGGTTTTAACTAGAGCGTTACATTATGAATATATATTTTATAAAGAGGAAAAATCACCTTTAATAGGTTGATTTAGGAGGAGAAAAAATGGAAGAAAAACAAATAATGGCTTTTAGAGATGAAGAAGGAAATAAAGTTGAATTTGAGGTTGTTGCTAAAATATATTTAGGAGAAAAGAACAAAAAAGAATATATAGTTCTTTCACCAGTAGAAGGTAACGGAGATGAAGCTGATGACTTTGTTTTTAGAGTTGATAAAGTAAATGATTCAGTTGAATATAACTTAGTTGAAGATGATGAAGAGTTTAGATTAGTAAAAAAAGAATATAAGAAATTATTATACTAAAAAGAGGTAATTATTATGGAGAAGTATAGAATAATAAATTTTTTATCTACTAATGGATTAACAGAAATAGAGGAAGTTTCTTCAGAAGAGAACAGATTAGCTCTTAAATTTTATTATGATTTTGAAGATGTAGAAATACAAGGTGCTAAAGCTTGTGCAAATGATGAAACAGACTATGAAGAAGATAGTAATCCATGGATTGTGGAAGGTGTTATTCCATATTTAGATGATATTGCAACAGATAGTGTTGAAGAGATTTTAGAAGAAGTTATGGAAGACTTTGAAATAATAGCTAAAGTTGAAGGATATGAAATAGAAGCTAGCAATTATTCAGGAAAACAGTTCTTAGCTGTGTTCTTGCCAGAGGATGAAGAATTAGAAATAGATGATATTTTAGATGAATTAAAATAGTTTTTAGAATAGTTTTAAGTTTATACTTAACTAAAATTATCTCAATAGTAAAAACATTCTAAAAATTCAATGTTGCTTTTTTTATATCTTGTGTTATAATAAAAGCATAATTAATCCTGAGATGTACGCGAAGCTTATTAATTTTAACCTACATGAGAAATACGGGATTTGCAAAACAGCTAATGAAATCGGGCTTCAAGTTTTACTTCACTTTTGTGACGGAAGATGATAGAGTTAGTTTGCGTAAAACCCACCTGCGAGAGGCAGGTATAAAATTGTAAGTGTGACGGCATATTTGGGAACATTAATTGAGTTTGTTTAAAGGTTCAACTTTTGTTGGACCTTTTTTTCATTAAAAAATTGATGTGTTTTTTAGCTTTTCTTTTAAAGAGAAGAACTTACTCTCTAGTGAGTCTATTTTTTTAGAATACACTTCTCGCTCTTTCTTGTTAAGATTTTTACTTAACAAATCATTGTAATAACCAATGTCACCCATTAAAGATAGAATTTCTAAGGTATAGTCCCAAGCAGATTTACTCATAAAAAACCTCCTAAGTTTAAAATCTAGTAATAGTATAGATATTAATACAAGAGTTGGTGAATAATTTTAATTAATTACTTTAATATATTTTAGTCCATGTGTATAATATAATTATGAATAAATTATTAACTTGCATAGGGAGTGAATGGTTATGAGTAGAGAAATAAGTAATAAAGATAGAGAGAATATAGTAAGAAGAATATATAAAAGAATGAAACATGATTTCAAGGAAGAAGAGTTTTATGCTGAAGTTTCATTATCAGAAATGGAAGATAGTATAAAAAAACATTATTTAAAAGGAAAAAGCAATTTTAAAACTCTAGAAGAACTTATAGATGATGAAATAAAAAATGAAAAATTCTAGTTTATAATTAAGGACTATATAAAAGCATGTTACTTAAGAAAAGTATGCTTTTATATAGTCTTTTTAAAAGTAAATTTAATAAGGGGATAATTAAATTTAACATATATATTTATTATATTAACAAAATTATTTTTATGGTGTATAATATGTTGATGTATGGTGTTTTAGTAAAATAATATATTTAAATAAGAAATAGGTGAAATATATGAACAAGAGAAAATTAACTGCAATTATACTTAGTATATCAATGATTTTTGCAGTTTCAATAAATAGCAATAAGATTGTACAAGCTAAGACTACGGAAGAAGCTCAACAAGAAATTAATAGTAATAAAAGTAAAATAGATGATCTTAAAGATAAACAAAATGATATAAATTCTGAGAAAAGTAAATCTCAAAGTAAATTAGATGAAATACAAAAGCAAATAGCCGATAAAAATCAAAAACTACTTACTTCACAAAAGAAAGTTGATGAATATAAAGCTAATATTGATTCTTTAAAGGATAGCATAGATAAACTTCAAGGACAAATTAATGATATTCAAATAAATATGGATAAGAAAAAAAAGGAAGAAAAGGAAAAGGAAATAATACTTTCAGGTAGAATAAGAAGTGCTTATAAATCGAATTTAAGTAATCAATTTTTATACATAATGCTTGAATCAAAGAATGTAGGGGACTTTATAAGTAATGTATCAAGTATAAAATATGTGGTGGACAGAGACAATAAATTAATTGATGATATAAAGAAAGTTCAAGATGAGTTAAAAAGTGAGGAATCTCAATTAAAAAGTCAAGAAGAAGAATTATCAAGCAAAAAAACTAAGTTAGAAAATGAGAAGAAAGAATATGATAATTTAGTAAGTCAGTATCAATCTCAACTAAATGAATTAAATTCCTTAGAAGAGCAAAAACAAGCTGAGATAAATAGTTTAAGTGAAAAAGAAAGAGCAGTATTAGATGAAATTAATAGTTATGAAGAAGATAATGCTAATCTTAAAGACTATATAAATAATTTAATTAATGAGAAAAAAAGTGTTAAGTTAAATAGTGATAATAATAGTACAACTAGTACAAGTAATAATGAAGTAAGTTCAGAGCAAAAGTCTAATTCTTCAAGTGGGTTTATGAGACCAGCTCCAGGTGGAGTTACAGATCCATTTGGACCTAGAGTACATCCTGTTACAGGGAAAAGAAGTGTTCATACAGGGGCAGATTTAGGGGCAGCTTATGGAACTCCTATTCTTGCATCAAAGTCAGGTACTGTTGTCGAAGCAGGATGGAATACGGCTTATGGTAATATGGTTATAATAGATCATGGAGATGGTACAAGTACTTTATATGGACATTCATCTAGACTTGCTGTACAAGCTGGTCAACATGTATCACAAGGACAAGTAATTGCCTATGTAGGATCAACAGGATATAGTACAGGACCTCATCTTCATTTCGGTATAATGATAAATGGTCAATGGGTAAATCCTATGAACTATATAAATTAATTTAAAGGGAGTGCATTAAAATTATATTACAAAGAAAACTGTGATAGAATTTCTTTGAAGTTAAATTTTAATATGCTCCTTTTTACTTAATATAGTTTAAATAAAAATTTAGTTTGGAGATGATTAGGTGAAAGCTTTAATTTGGATAATAATAATATTAGTTGCTGTAGGCCTATTATTTGAGTCAATGTATAAGATAAAAATGGTATTTGAGAATTTTTCTAAAAATAATAATAGAAAAGCTGGAAAGGATTTTAATTTTGATTTTAAAAATCAGTTTAATAATATACCAGAAGAAAAGAAAGAAGAGTTTATAAGATCCTTATCAGATGATAAAGAGAGTTTATTTAAAGAATACTTAGCTTGCAATAAAGAAGATGAAAATTTATTAAGAGAAAAATTAGATGAAAAACATGTATTTAATATATTTAACAGATGGGCAAGACAAAATAATATAGAACCAATAAATATAAGTAATTATAAAGAGTTATAAAAGGTTTTTATAATATAAAAATAGTCCAAGGATTTTTCTTCCTAGGACTATTTTTATTTTAAAAGATTTAATTGCCTTTTTCTAAATGCTTATTTATATAAATTTTCTTTAAGAACACAGATAATATTATGAATAATATTAATAGACTTACAGATAGATATATACTTGTTTTGTTAAAAGTAATCCATTGAGCTCCTAAATTTACAAAAACTAATATGCCAGGAATAGTTCCTATTAAAGTACCTAAAGCAAAGTCTTTATATGATATTTTAGTAAGACCAGCTCCATAGCTTATTAAGTCAAAGGGGAAGAGCGGTATTAATCTTAAAAGTAGAATCATTAAAAATCCATTGTCCTTTAATAATTCTTGTATATTTTTAATTTTATCATTTTCAAACTTTTCTACAAAGGATTGACCAAGGATTCGAGAAATAAAGAAAGATATACTTCCACCTATTAAAGCACCAATACTTGTATATAAGAATCCTCCGCCTAGTCCAAATATACTTCCACCTAAGATTGCTAATACTGAATCTGGGAAAAAAGTTAATGGAACTAAGGAAAAGGCTATTATATAAATTAGTGGAGCAAAATATCCAGAACTTAAAATTAAGTTTTTTAAGCTATCTAAATTTAATATATTACTCTTAGCAAGGAAAAATATAAGACAAACTAAAACTAATATTATTATAGAAATTAAAAATTTATAAAATTTCGTCATTATTAAACCATCCTTTATATTTATTCAGTAATTTTTATTGTAAAATAAAAATATAGAATTGTAAAATTAAATAAAAATATAGTTTGAGTGAGGGGGGATAGGATGATAAATAGAGATTTTATTATAAGCTTTATTGTTGTAACTTGTATTATATATCTTATATATGTGTGTTACGGTAAATATTTAGAGAAAAAGCAAATATATCTTAAAACTTTAACTGTATTTTTAATAATAGAAGTCTTAAGAAGAATTTTTATTTATGGAAAAGTTAATAATCGTTTAATAAGTGGACTTTCTTTTATTCAATTAATATTTTTGGTGATTTCAGTAATTATGTATGGACTTTTGTATTTTAAGAATAATTTAAGCTAATAATAATCATAAGAATAAACTTTACTATTTTTTTTATGCCTTTGGCAAGAACACCCGTAATTTCAATCATTGGATGGATTGCCACGACATATACTAAAAGTATAAACCGTCTAACACTTGCAAATAAGTTGTATTTTCGTTTAAAATATTTGAAATATGTTAAATTAAATAATAATATAATTAAAGAGGTGGTAATAATGGCTCAAGTC
>OCPT01000636.1_pt1 | contig 25093 bp, 15 predicted proteins | sample 1538741 | NCBI WGS metagenome assembly OCPT01 (sample SAMN04571723, study PRJEB22368) | human gut metagenome | biome: human gut; material: stool | host: Homo sapiens | place: Luxembourg | collected 2012-12-06 | reverse complement strand
GTAATGCTACCAGCGGCCGCGAGTAGATAACATCCTAAAGAATCTGAGATAACGCAAGAGGCGAGAAAAAACATTCAGTTCCTGCCTGAATGCGCCTCTCTTCCGAATCAGAACGGATAGCCTATGGCGAAATGGAAGGCGAAACCGTCTTTGAAGCGTTCGAGGTTATAGAATCCGGAACGCGACGTTTGGTATGGGGCATGCAAACCGATGCCGACATCAAATCGGAGAACAAGGAAATCGAGGTCGTAACGCAAACCGGCTCCCGTGCCAACCGCAATGTGCTTGAGGTTGTTCATGGTGAGCTCACCTCCAGGGCGCTGGGCGTCCTTACGCAGGAGCCACACGTTTCCAGCATCAAGGAAGATGGCGCCGTGGAGCGACCCGAAAAGACGGGCGCGAAATTCGGCATTGGCCTCGAGCTTGAAGTCACCCGTTTGGTCGATGTAGGCATACTTACTATTGTCGCTGCGGTAGCGTCCCGGACCGATGGTGCGCACGGTGAAGGCACGCACGCTGTTGGCGCCGCCGACATAAAACTGGTCGGCATAGGGCGCCCGCCGACTGTTGCCATAGCTATAGATGGCGCCGGCGAAGAGGCGGGCTGCGAGACTGAAGCGCGAATTGAGGCGGATGTTTTCGTGGCCTTCAGCGGTGACTTTCACAAACTGGGCAAAGGGACTTCCGAAGAGGTTCTTGTTTTGCTCGTTAAATTTCTTTCCAGTTGCGGCGTAGATGCCCGAAGTGACGTTGCCGGCCTCTTTGATTGAAAACTGCAGCCACACGGGGTTGCGATGGTTGGCAGCAGAGGCATAAGTGATGGTGTAGCTCATCGAAGGCACAAACTGATTGCGCATGGACACGTAGAGCGCGGGGTTGGCCGTCATGATACTGTCGAACGTGCCGGTCTTATGAATCAGGCGGTCGTAGTCGAGACTGAAGAGGGTGAACTCATGGTTGGTCGACTGCGTCTTGTGCCACTTGTAAGTGATGTTTCCTCCGAAAGACATCATCTGGAAGAAGCCAGCACGGTTTTTCCAGTCGGCATTCAGCGCAAAGGTGGTGGACGACGGCATGCGGAAATGGCGCCGATGGACAACAGGCATCATGAAGCGCGGAAACTCAAGAGAAAGTTCCGTGCCGAGCTCGTAGGAATTGAGCAGGGAATTGCCCCCGCCGCGCCCAGAACGCGTTTGCCATTCATAAGAGCCAAAAATCTTGAACGACACTTTTTCGCCGCCACGGAAAGCGTTGCGCTTGGAGATGCCATAGGAAATGCCAGGACCCACCTGCTGGTTGCTCTTCAAAGTGGCATTCATTTCAAAACTGCTGTCGAAGAGTTTGTCCATGACGGTGGAGATATAGAGATCGAGCGTGTCGCAGTTTTCCGTGGTGTCCTGCGGCACATAATTGACATCAATCTGACTGAACACGCCCATAGCGCCGAGTTTTTCGAGCGTCGTATTGCTGTCGCTCAAGCGAAAGAGTTCGCCTTTGCGATGGCTGACAGCGCGGAACCACATAGGGGCACGAAGCGGCATTTTCTTGCCAGAATAATTAAAGGTGAAGGTGCGGCCTTGCACCGACTGGTCGAGCTGATCGAGGTCTGCGCGGCGCATACTGATATACGTGTGGCCCATGTGCCATTGATGGCGCACGCGCTCAGGACGGTCTGCCAGGGGGGCCACACGCAGCTGAACGAAACCAGGCCGCATGAGGGTGTCGGCACGGTAGGTGGTGTAGGCTGCCGAATAATAGTAGTAGCCGTTTTCGCGGAAGAGATTTTCTATGCGTGTCTGCTCGTTGGAGAGATTGACCACACTGAAGGCGTCGCCCTTTCTGAGCAGGCGCTGGCCCTCGGTGGCCCGCAAAAGGCTGTCGGCGCGGGCCGGGAAATTGAGATAGGCGATGGAGTCGAGGCGATGGAGCGGTCCGGCATAAACGCTGTAGGCCACCTTTGCCTTTCGCGGATTTCGCTGCGGAAGCACTTCACTGTTGACGCGCCCACTGAAAAATCCATAGTTGCGGAGCGTGTTGGCCGCCACGCGGGCACGCACCTCCGGACTCACCGTGCTGACATAGACGGGAGTGGCGGCAAAGGTCTTGAAAATCCATTTTCCAAGACCTTCCTGATGGTCAACGAAACCATTATACACCCACAGCCCCACGGGGAAGGGCGAACGCATGGAGGAAGAGCCGAAGAGGGCATAGTTTGGCGGATAGGCCAACACGGCCTCCACTTCTTCTTTTGCCGTGGCGAAAGCAGCTTGTTCAGCCTCTCGGCGCTTCTTTTCCGCCCTGCGCTCCTCGGCTGAGAGTTTGCGTTTTTCGGGCGCCTTCATCTGCTCTTCGAGCGCTTTCGTGCCGTTGCCACGCAACACGTCGCCCACCGCCTCAACGGCATTACCAATTGAGGTGATGACCCCTGCAGAGTCCGTCTCAGCCTTATGCTTTGAGGAGAGCGGCGTGCCGTCGTAGGAGATGTGGTCAATACCAATATAAAGTTGCTCGTCTTCTGGCAGATGGCTCGTGGTGGAGCAGGCAGACAGCAGGAGGGCAATGCTTGCGAGCCACAGATGGAGGAAACGTGGCGTGGAGAATATATATGGAGATTTCATGTTTGTTGCTTGGTTTATAAGTGGGTATTGGCGAACGGAAACATCTCGCATCAGCCTCAGCATCAGCCTCAACTGAGCATGCTGCGACAATCGACCTACCTTTTAAATAAGTGGCCACCTACTTAACGTCGGTTTTCTTCTTGCGTTTGAAGATGAAGAGTTCGCCGAGCCTGTCGGTTTTTCTCCTCAACACCAGGCCGGCGCCAGTTTGCGTGAGCTGTCCTTCGAGCGGGTCGCGCGTGCTGCGGTCGTAAAAGACCTTGACATAGCGCGTGGCACTCTTGTCGAGACGGTATTCAATGGCCACATTGTCGATGAAGCTCTCGGCAGAGTTTTGAGCGTCTTCGCCTGTGCTGACCTTTCCTCCGATGATCACGCTAATGCGGTTGTTCCAGAAGCGTTTGGCAAACTGGAAGGAATAGTCGGTGGTTTCGGTGCCTGCGGCGCTCGTATTGTTTTCCATGCCGATGGAGAGGTCGATGGTTTTCAGTGCACTGCCAGCGATGTTCTGGATTTCGCTCTGCAAGAAGGCGTTGAGGGCGTTGGTGGCCTTGAATCCGCTACCTCCCGACGTGAGCATATCGTCGGTCACATACATGCCCGTGGCGAGCATGGCCACCGCTGTTTTGCTCCGCTGGTCGGCCGACATCGTGGCCAACTGGTTTTGCACCGTGAGGTCTTCCGTCGCCTCAATGATGAACGTCAGACCCATATTATTGAGCGGCTGCGTGATTTGCACACCCACATCGAAAGGCACGGTGCGCGGCTGATCGTTTTCAACCACCGTTGCCCTCACGCGCTCCTTGGCGGTGATGTTGAGCGTTGGGTTCATCATGTCGCCCGTGAAGTCAACATAACTTCCTTGGACGATGTTGAACGTCTTGAGCGGGATGATGGGCAGCGAGTATTTCATCTCGCCGCTGTTGGCCGTGAAGCGTCCCGTCAAGCGCATGTCGCCCTGTTGCGTAATGCGCATGGTGAGGTCGCCGCCGCCTTCGAGGTTCACGTAGTTCTGCCCGTCTTCACTCAGACTGCAGCGGAAGCGTGCGGCATCGCTGATGGAGATGCCCAGCGTGAGGTCGAATCCGCTGACTTCCAGCGGCGTGTTTTCCTCAACGGTGGCCGAGTCGCGGAAGGAAACAAACTGCACGAGGTCGTGCAGGCGGTCGTCAACCGTCAATGGTGAGTCCTTGAGGATGTAGGTCATGTCGGTGCGGTCGAGAATCTCGAGTTTGCCGCGGATGCTGATGTTGTCAGACGTTCCCTTGAGCGTGCCGAGATAGTTGGCATAGACCTTTCCATAGAGCAGCGACAAACTATTTCGCTTGGCATTGATGAGCTCGAAATTGTTGGCCCGCATTGAGAAATTGAAACCGATGCGCGAGAAATCGCGCATGTCGAGCGTGCCGTTGAGCAAAAGCGGGTTTTCGTTCTTCGCAGAGCGCAGGGCATAGTTCTTCAAGTTCATCTGACTCGCACGGATTTCCACCGGCGTGGGGTCCATCAGGAAGTCGAAACCATAGACCTCAGAATAGAGGTGGGCATCGTCGAATGCCAGTGCGCCATCAAGCACCGGAGCATCGGCCGTTCCCGTGATGTGGAGTTCGCCACCAGCTTCGCCACGCATGGCAACGTCAGTGCCAACGAGGAAACCGTTGACGAGGCGCAGTGGGCAATCGTGCAAATTGGCCACGCCGTCAAAACTCCCGTTGTTGTCGTCATAGGTGCCTTCACATTGCAGCACCTCCAAGGTGTCTGTGCTGACATAAGCGTTGGCATAATGCTTGCCGTTGCCCTGCGGCATATAGAATGCTTCCATGCCCACGTTGCCCAACTGGGCATCTTCGAAGACGAGGCTTTTGGCCTTGAACTGAGCAGCGGCAGAGAGGCTCCCGTTCTGGTGGTCGTCCATCACGTGCATATCGCCGCTCAGCATGCCCTCGAGTTTTGGCAGATAGGGCATCACGTTGGAGAGCTCGCCAAGATTGAGGTTGTTGATGCTCAATGTGATGTCGTTGACAGAGTCGGCCGGAGTGCTGTAGATGCTCAAAGCCGTGCCGTCGTCGGCCAGAAGATTCATGTCGGCCTTGATGTCTTTGTTCTTGCCGAGGAAGATGAAATTCTCGTCGTTGACGTTAAAACGCCGATAAGCAATGATCGGGTTGTTGGGCGAGAGGGAGAGGTTGAGACCATTGTTGATGAAGTCAGCCCGCAGCCCCAAATCAATACCCTTGCGGCCCTGGCTGTCGGTGAAGTCGATGTGCGACCCGATACCCGAATTATGGATATAGGCACTGAGACGCGCCGTGAACTTATTGGGGTTCTTGCGCAGATAGTTGCGAATGGTGCCATCGAGATTAAGGCCCGCCGTGTCTTGTGAGAGCGCGAAATGAATGGTGTCGAGCTGCAAGTTGCCCTGTTGGAAACAGCTCACATCGAAACGCCCGCCCATCCCGTTCAGAGGGTCAGACGAGAGTTCGAGACGCGCTTCCTGATAGTCGATTCCCTTGAAAAAAAGAAAGCGGCTGAGGGGGTTTTCACGCCCTGCCGCAAGATGGAACTTCATCACGGGGAAAGCGCGACGCAGCATCTCCTGGTCGATTTTCTTCTTCTCGAACTGGCGCATGAGCACTTTGGAGAAGCGGGAGAGATTGGCCATCAGATGGTCGACATCCCCTTTGGCGCCGAAGTCGAGGTCAAGGTCGCCCGCCGTGATACAGGCGGTGGTGGTGTCGGCAGCCGTGGCAACATCGAAGTTGAGGTCCATGGCTGCAAAACCGCGCGTAGGCGTTGAGAAATGGATATTGGAAAAACCGCCCTGTGCGCTGTAAGCCGTCAGTTTGCGGTTGGTGCGGGCCGTGACGTCAACTATCAGTCCGGCCTGCAACGTGTCTTTCACCATGCCCAGCGCCTTCAAGTCAACGTTCAGCAAATCGAGCATCAGGCGGGCTTCGATGTCGCGCCCGAGCGATGCCGTCAATTTTCCGTTTGCCTCCAGCAAGGCGTTGTTGCTGGCGAAATCCACCTCCACCTGTCCGCGGCGACTACTGGCTTTGAGCGACAATCCGCTAAAGGTTTGCCCCGATGCCACGAGGTGGTCCACCTGGGCTTTTGCTTCCAACGAAGACATCGCCGAAAAGAGGTCGAAATGGCGGCCAGCGCCTTGCAAAGTGCCGCTAAAGTCGCCGAGACCATAACCTGGCAAGAAACGCCCCAACGGGAAGGCATGCGCCACAGCTTTCAGGGCGTAGGTTTCGCGGTCGAGGTCAACATCGGCCTTGGCACCCAGCCAACCGCGCAAAGCGTTCACGCGGAAGCCTGTTGCATAATGGTTGCCCTTCATGCGGAAGTCACCGCGGGCCGATGTGCCGTTGGGAATATCGAAAAAGCCACGGGCCAGCAGCGGCAGGAATTTCTGGATGAAAGCGCCCTTCCCGATGCGGGTTTCAAAATCAAAATTGGCAGTGCGCCAGGCCTCAGCGATGTCGTTGGCGGAGCCTTTCAACGTGACAGACAGAAGCTGCGGCCAGGCCAAATGCAAACGCGAGAGCGACAGATGACTGATATTGCCTTCTATGCGCCCTTCAACCGTCAGAGGAACACTGGGAAACGCCTCCAAAATATAGTCGTCGGCATACCCCTTGGCCAGCGTTCTGACATCCTCAGAAGCGAGCGAGGCATTGAGCGCCAGCGACATGGTTTCGTGGCGACCTGGCGTGAAGGCGTTGAAATTGAGGTCGGCCCGCGCCTTGATTTTCGATGCAGGCGTAGAGAGTTCCAAGAGCGGCAGGAAGAGGCGTGTCGTGTCCATATAAATGCGGCCCTTGGCGTTTTCCACTTTCAGTCCGCTATGCTCGTTGAAAGCCAAAGCCGCCAAATAAGTGCGCAGCGTTCCCTTCTCATCGTAAGATAGCGTGTCGAGTTGGAGGCGGAGATTGCTGACGGCGATGTAATCGGCCGACAGTTTCTCCTCCATCCTGAATTTCTTCCAAAGCAAGGTGTTGGACAAGGCAAAAGCAGCGTTGCCGACGGCTTTCGCCGAAACGGAAACCGCTGAATCGGAAGGAAGCGCGGCATAGACCACCCCACCCTTTTCAACATTGAAACGACGCACGGAATAATACGGACGCCCCGTATCAAACAGGCCACCCTCCAAACGGGCCTTACCCATTTCAGCCATGAGGCGCATGGAATCGCCAGGCATGGAGAGGCTCACGCGTGAACGGTTGATTTCCACCTGTTCGGCCACGATGCGCCACGGCATGGAAGGCAGCGTGTCGGGTTCCTCGCGGGCCGTGTCGCTCAAGGCCACATAGAGATCGGCATCGTCAAGGCTGGCCTGGTTGAGTTTCACCACGCCGCGTGTCCACTCCACGCCGTGTGCAGCGGCCTGAAGACGTCCGATTTTTCCACGTATGTAGGTATTTGATATGAAATGCTTCGAATTAACTTTGGCATCATAGAGGCTAAAGCCGTCAATATCGGCACGGCCCTCAAAGAGCGGTTTGAGGCGCACGTCGAGGTGCAGACTGCTGGCGGAAACAATGGTGTCTCTGCCGTCAATCACCTCGACGCCCTTCACCGAGAGGTCGAGCGGGAAAGAAAGGCGCACGCGGCTGACACTGATGTTCATGCCTGTCGATTCGGAGAGGGAAGCGGCCACACGATGCACCACAAAGTTTTGCACAGGCGGCAGATAAAGCAACACGGCGAGCAGGAGAAAAAGAACGAAGGGCGACAGGAGTATGCCTATCACCCACTTCTTGGCTTTATGCTGGATACTTTTCTTCATAGTTTAAACTGATGAGTTGGGGCGGATTTCTCTGCCTCCAACGGAGATAATTTTCTTTAGCAATGGCGAAGAGCGGACGAAAACCGCCGCTGAACACAGGACAGGATTCTCCAATTTATTCTTTCACCATGACGAAAATACAAAGTTAAGAAATTCCGCTGAATCCACTGGCAGAAACCTCCCAAGAAGTCCATCCAAGGCCGTTGCCTGCTTTTTCATCAATGCTTTTTCATCCACCGTTGCCTCTCAGCCGCGTCCATCTTTTCGATGGCATATCTCAAGGCCGTTCTGGGCATTTCGCAATGGTGGTTTGAAAGAAAGGAACGCAGGACGTCGATGTCGCGCTTGCCCACTTCCCGCAACATCCAGCCAACGGCCTTGTGTATCAAGTCGTGGGGATGGTGTAAGAGTTTTTCAGCAATGCGGAGAGTATCAGCATACTGGTTTTGCCGGATGAGGGCAATCGTCGATACGATGGAAATGCGCTGCTCCCAAAGGTTGGAACTTGCTGCGAGCGTATCGAGAATGGTGCGGCTGGACAGCGAACCATCAGAAAGAGGATGAAGCAGAAAAACGCCAAGGATGTTTCCGCACGAGAGGTCCACAAGGTCCCAATTGTTGGCCTGGCACGCGTGGCGCAAAAAGAAATCGACCAACGCCGCCCGACGTTCCGGACATCCGGGATGACGGCGCTTTGGCAATGCCTCTTTCATTTCCTCCACGAGCAGAAGGAAGCCGCAGAGCCTCACTTCATGCCATTTGGAATGAAGCAGTTTGCTGATTTCGGGCAACGCCACCTGCAGCCGCGCGGCTTTCACGACCATTCTGGTTTGAGGAACCTTCAAGCCGAGAAACTGGTCGCCCTCGCCATATTCGCCCTTACCTGTTTTGAAGAAGCGGGAAAGCACCTGCCGCTGTTTCTCATCCTCCATGCTAAGCATGGTTTCCATGATGTCGTTTGCTGTAATCATCGGGGTATTGTTTTTAAGCAATGGTAAGTAGGTATTCAAAATTATTATATACTATCCATGCAGGGAACACCCACTTACCTTATAGAAAATATCAGGGATGCCCTATCCTTAGAGCACCCCTGCAACCATTTATATTATTTATATTATTCTGCACACTGCTCCCGCGTGGAAGCAATCTTTTCTCACATCACGACCTTCGTGCGCACCACCTGTGCATTGCAGGCCACGTTGACGTAGTAGTTTCCTGCGGGGAGTTTCATCTTCACGTTCACGCCCGTTGTCGTCATGATTTTCTTGACATGTCCGCTGAGGTCCGTCACCAAGATGCGCTTGGAGAGTTTTTCCGTACCAGGCATTGCAACAACGAGTTTGCCCTTGCTGGCAGCCACAGAGAAGCCCGGAACAGACAGCGGAGAAACGGCCTTCACGCCATTTTTCTTCTCAGCCAGACGGAATACCCTCGTTGCGTGACTTCTCACTTCTGCCGAAAGCGTTCCCTTGGCGTCGCTGAGCTGCTGCTCGGCCCAAAGGTCGCGAACGACGTAGGTTTTCTGGATATCAAGTCCTGGCACTTTTGAGAAATCGAAAACGGCCGTCTTGGCTTTTTCAGAGATATTGGTGACAGAGAGGGCCACGTCGCCGTTCTCACAGTCCTTGGCAAAGATAACGAGGCTGTCGGCCTCAGCAATCAAATCAGCCTGTTGGCCCATAGCGTCCTGGTTGAGGGCAATGACCTCACCGCTCTTCAAGATGGCTTCATCATCGGCCTGGAGCTCTTTGCGTGGGTCAAACGAGAGGGCCATCGGAGAAGACCACATACACCAGAGGGCAAACTGCGAGCGATATTCGTCCTGCGTCATGCCAGGGCCCTTGCCGCCGCAAAGCATACTTGAGGATTTGCCCGTGCCGTGAAGTCCCGTGCAAAGCATGTCGGCATCATTGAAGCGGTTGACACCCTGATAAGCAGAAATATTCTTCATGTCGCGGATGCTCTGCAGAAGTCCTTCGCCGTTGCCAGCGCCAGTCCAGCAGTCGCGCACGTCTTGCGAGATACGCCAGCAGCGTCCGCCGGCCTCAGCGCCCCATTTCCAAGGTTCGCGCTCGCCCCATTCACAGATGTAAAGCATCGTTCCATAACCAGCCTTTTCAAGGGCATCGGCCATAGCGCGGTAGCGTATGAAAGCCGTGTCGCGCTCCGACGGGGCATTGCAATAGTCACACTTCACAATGTCGACCTTCCAGCGGGCATAGGCATCGGCATCAATTTGTTCCTTGCCAAACGAGCCGAAGGCACCTGCACAGGTATATTCGGCAGCATCCGTGTAAATGCCGAAGCGCATTCCCTTTCCGTGTACATAGTCAGACACCGGCATAAGTCCGTTGGGGAAACGTTGCGGGTCGGGCAAAGGGCGTCCGTCAGCGGCACGGCTCTTGGCATGCCACCAATCGTCCATCATCACGGCGTTCCATCCGTAGTTTGTCAGGTTTTTCTCCGTAAAGAGGTCGGTCACATGCTTCACGATGCTTTCCGACACCTCGCTCTCCACTGCGTTCCAAGAGAGCCATCCCATAAAAGGAATGGGGTGTTGCAACTGGTCCGACACGTCGAACGTCACCTTCTCGCTGGTGGTCTTGCCATGCTCCGTCACATGGATTTGATACGTATAGCGGCCCGATTTCTGCGGCACGCCTTCCACCACACGCCGCGTGGCATTCCACGTCAGTCCCTTCGGCAAACCGCTCACGGAGAGCGTCGCCTGGGCGTTTGTGGCGCGAATTTTGTGCATAAATTTCACGCCGGGCTGTGAAAACACGGTTGTGGCGCAATCAAGTGGCGACGGTTTTTCGTCTGCACTGGCCACACCGGGGCATGTCCATGCCAAGGCTGAGGCAAGCAGAAAGGTCTTGTAGAGATTAGTTTTCATTGAGTTAGTTTGTTAAGTAGTTATAGAAAGATTAGGTAAATGTGTTGTCGTGGTATCTTTGGCGGGGACGAGCATCTTTAAGGCCATCCCCAGCATATTTTTCATTATCAATCGGCACAAATTTACAAATTAATATTACACCGAGCCTTGCTAAGGCTATAAAAAATAACACGAGAAACGGTCCGCACTTGTTTTGCTGCCTATTTGCAACCAGCTTGCAAAATTTTATCGCTACCTTTGCAGACATGAAGAAATGTTCGGCTCCACAGTTCTGGCGCGTCTGGTGTATCATCATCCTGACGCTCGTTGTGGCCATGCTCCCCCACCACCATCACGGCGAAGCGGTGTGCATGGCCTGGAGTCATTGTAACACGGCCGAACATTCCGTTCCGTCACACGGGGAAGGCATTCCGGCGCACGACAATCACGCACCATTGCACAAGCACCCCACACCGTCGCACGACTGCAACGAAAACGACTGCGTGGTTCAGAGCATGCGCACGTTCCTCCCCGCTGGCACGCGGCCTCAGTTTGCCGACGCGCCCACATGGCTGCCGTTCTTTCTGCCGCTGCAATGCGTGGAAGTGCCGGAATGCACGACACTGACAATCTCCAAAGAAACGCACGCCAGCGTTTCCAGGCTTTTTTATGGCTGCCGCCAAGCGACGGCCGGGCGTGCCCCGCCCTTTCTTTTGGCTTGAATAATGGTAAAAATCACCATTACTTAAGCTCCTTCTTATTTACACCACGACACTTTTCTGATTCACCGGACGCGGCAAAGCCCACGCTCGGCGGATGTGGCGTAGCCTACCTCAAAGGGAGGAGTGCGCCTTTTTTCCAAAAGAATATACCCCGAATTTAAATATCTTATGAACAAACATTTCATGAACAAACACTGGCTGCTGGCCCTATTGCTTCCGGCAGCCTTGCTGACGTCTTGCCATAACCACGACTCGCACGCCGACGAACACGACGGCGAGAAGCACGAAGAGAAGGCCGACAAGCACAACGACAACGACATCATTCTGGAACCCGAAGAAGCCAAGGCGGCGGGAGTGGCCACGGAGCGCGTCAGCCCCTCTGCGTTTTCGGAAGTGATCACCGTGAGCGGACAGATTCTGCCTGCCGCAGGCGGCGAAACGACCATCACGGCAACGATGGCCGGCATCGTGAAGTATGCTGGAAAGGCGGTGACGGAAGGCGAAGCCGTTGGCAACAGACAGGGGCTTTTCGTTGTCTCTGCCCAACAGATGGCCAACGGGAATCCTGCTGCTGCGGCGGCAGCCGAACTGCGTGCTGCGAAACAAGAATATGAACGCGCCAAGGCATTGGCCAACGACCGCCTGATTTCGGCACGCGAACTCGAAGCAGCCCGCCAGCGCTATGAGACGGCAACGGCCACAGCGGAGAGCCTGGGCGGCAGCAACCAGAGCCGCGTGGTGGCAAGCAACATGAACGGCTACGTGAAAGAGGTGCTGGTGCGCCCCGGCGATTATGTTTCCGCCGGACAGCCGCTCGCCACAGTGGCACAAAGCCGCCGCCTGCAACTGCGGGCAGAAGTGCCGGAACGCCACTACGCCATGCTCCCGAATATCACGGGGGCCAATTTCCGTTTCTCGTCGGGCAACGACAACAGTGTCTACGCTCTTTCGTCGCTCAACGGCCGCCTGGTGTCGCGCGGCAAGAGTGCGGAAACGGGAGACTTTTTCGTTCCCGTCATCTTTGAGTTCAACAATGTGGGCCACCTCGTTTCCGGCACCTTCGTGGAGGTCTACCTCCTGGGCCGCGAGCGCCAAGGTGTCATCAGCATCCCCGTCACATCGCTCACGGAGGAACAGGGCGTCTATTACGTCTATCTCCGCACAGGCGACCACAGCTACCGCAAGACCGAGGTGAAAACTGGAGGCAACAACGGGCAGCGCGTGGAAATCCTCAGTGGCCTGAAAGCGGGCGAAGAAGTGGTGACGCGCGGTGCCATCCATGTGAAACTGGCAGCTAGCAGCGGTGCCATTCCTGAAGGACATAACCATGAACATTAAAGGGAGGCCAAGAACATGCTCAACAAAATCATAGCTTTCTCCTTGCGCAACCGCGCACTCGTCTTGCTCGCCACTCTTATCTTGATTATCGGTGGCTGCTGGACAGCCAAGCACATGGAGGTCGACGTTTTCCCCGACCTCAACGCCCCGACGGTGGTGATCATGACAGAAGCCAAGGGAATGGCCGCCGAAGAGGTGGAACGCCTCGTGACATTCCCCATCGAAACGGCGGTCAACGGTGCCACCGACGTGCGCCGCGTGCGTTCTTCAAGCACCATGGGCTTCTCCGTAGTGTGGGTGGAATTTGATTGGGACACCGACATCTACCGCGACCGCCAAATCGTTTCCGAAAAGCTCTCCACCATCGCCGACGCCATGCCCGAAGGGGTTGGCACACCGACACTCGGCCCGCAGTCGTCGATTCTCGGAGAGGTGCTTTTCATCGGCCTGACCGCCGACTCCACCTCGCAAACCGACCTCCGCACGCTGGCCGACTGGACCATCCGTCCGCAGTTGCTCTCAATGGGCGGCGTGGCGCAGGTGACGGTGATGGGCGGAAACATCATGGAATATCAAGTGCAGCTCCATCCCGAGCGCATGCGCCATTATGGGGTGGGCCTCTCGGAAGTGTTGAACGCCACGCAAGCCATGACGCGCAACGCCACCGGCGGCGTATTATATGAATATGGCAACGAATATATCTTGCGCGGCCTGCTCTCCACAAGCGATGCCGACGAGATGTCGCAGTCTGTCGTGAAACTCACGCCGCAGGGCCGCCCCGTGGTGCTGGCCGACGTGGCCGACGTGCGCCCTGCCGTGAAGTCGCCCCGCATGGGCCTGGCCTCCATCTCTGGCAAACCGGGCGTTTTGCTGACCATCACGAAACAGCCCTCCGTCGGCACACTCGAACTGACGGAACGCCTCGACACGGCCATCGCCGCCCTCAAGTCGTCGCTCCCTGCCGACGTGAAGGTCAACACTGAGCTCTATCGCCAACAGAAATTCATCGATGCCTCGATTTCAAACATCCGAAAATCGCTCGTTGAAGGCGGCATCTTCGTGGTGCTCGTGCTTTTCATCTTCCTCATGAACGGCCGCACGACGCTCATCTCCCTGGCCACCATCCCGCTCTCGTTGCTCATCACCGTCATCGTCTTGAAACTCATGGGCCTCACCATCAACACGATGAGCATCGGCGGCATGGCCATCGCCATCGGTTCGTTGGTTGACGATGCGATTGTCGACGTTGAAAACGTGTTCAAGCGCCTGCGCCAAAACCGCGAAAAGAGCCTCACGGAGCGCCGTCCCGTGCTCGACGTGGTGCACGACGCCTCCTGCGAGGTGCGTATGCCGATTCTCAACTCCACACTGATTATCGTGGTGAGCTTCATCCCCCTGTTCTTCCTTTCGGGCCTTGAGGGACGCATGCTCATCTCGCTCGGCGTGGCCTTCATCGTGTCGCTCTTCGCCTCCACGGTGGTTGCCCTGACGCTGACGCCCGTTTTGTGTAGCTATCTGTTGGGACGCAAAACCGATCGCCACAACGAGCCGCGCTTTGTTCTCCGCATGAAAACGGCCTACACCGCCCTGCTCGCCCGCATGCTCCGCCACGTCCGTCCAGTGATTGCTGGCATCGTCGTGTTGCTGGCATTCACCATTGGCGGCTTCATGCTCCTCGGCCGTTCCTTCCTGCCTCCTTTCAACGAAGGCTCCTTCACGGTCAACGTGAGTTCGCTGCCGGGCATCTCGCTCGACGAGAGCGACAGCATCGGCCGCCGTGCGGAAAAACTGCTGCTTACGATTCCGGAGGTGACCGACGTGGCCCGCAAGACGGGACGCGCCGAACTCGACGAGCACGCCCTCGGTGCCAACACGAGCGAAATGGAGGTGCCTTTCACGCTGGGCAAACGAACGAAAGACGAAGTGCTGGCCGACGTGCGTAGCAAACTCGCCACGATTCCTGGCGTGAACGTGGAAATCGGACAGCCCATCTCCCACCGCATCGATGCCATGCTCTCGGGCACGCGTGCCAACATCGCCATCAAAATCTTCGGTCCCGACCTCATCCGTCTGCACACCATTGCCAACCAGATAAAAGAGGCCGTTGAAGACGTTGAAGGTCTTGCCGACCTCAATGTGGAACAACAAGTGGAGCGCCCTCAGCTGACCATCCGTCCGCGCCGCGTCATGCTGGCGCAATATGGCATCACGCTTCCCCAATTCGCGCAGTTTGTCAATGTGGCATTGGGTGGCGAAACAGTGTCGCAGGTCAATGAGGGCGGCCGCACCTTCGACCTCACCGTGCGCCTCAACCAAGAGGCCATGAACAGCATCGACCACATCCGCGGCTTGCTTATCGACACGGGCGACGGCCGAAAAGTGCCGCTCAGTCAAGTGGCAGACATCACCTCGACAGCTGGCCCCAACACCATCAACCGCGAAAACGCGCAGCGCAAGATTGTCGTGTCGGCCAATGTCTCCGGGCGCGACCTCCGCTCCGTGGTTGGCGATATCCAAAAACGCGTCAGCGAGAAAATCCATCTTCCGCAAGACTACCACCTGAGCTACGGCGGCCAGTTTGAAAGCGAGCAGAAAGCCTCGCGCACCCTCCTGCTCCTCTCCTTCGTGAGCATCGCCGTGATTCTCCTGCTGCTCTTCATGCAATTTCGCTCCTGGCGACAGTCGGTCGTGGTGCTCCTCAACCTCCCGCTGGCGCTCTCTGGCGGCGTAGCCATCCTGGTTGTCGGCGGCAGCGAAATCAGCATCCCCGCCATCATTGGCTTCATCTCGCTCTTCGGCATCGCCACGCGCGGCGGCATGTTGCTCGTTGACCGCTACAACGAACTGCGGAAAACGGGCATGCCTCCTCGCGAATGCGTGCTCCGCGGTTCAGCCGACCGTCTGCTACCGATTCTCATGACCTCCCTGGCATCTGCCTTGGCGCTCATTCCCCTGGCGGTGGGCCACGACCTCCCAGGCAACGAAATCCAAAGTCCGATGGCGCAGGTGATGCTCGGCGGTCTCCTCACGAGCACACTGCTCAACCTCATCGTCATCCCGACCATCTATCTCCACCATTGCTGCCACACCAAGCAGCCCTCAAACCCTCTTTCTTCTCATGAAACGACCTAAGCATCTCTTCTTTCTCGTCGCCCTCGGTCTTCTCTTCCCGCAGGCGATGAAGGCGCAATCTTCCGCCACCACGGCGCGAGAGGCGCTGCTTGATTCCATTCTTTCCAACAACACTTCGCTCGCCGCGCTGAGGGCACAGACTTCTGCCGGCAAAGCGGAGGCACGCGCCGACCTGCAACTGCCCGACCCCGAAGTGGAGGCTGGCTATCTTTGGGGAACGCCGAAGGGCACACCGGCGCGAAAGGATTTCGGCATCAGTCAGGAAATCGACTGGGGAGTGGTCACGGGCAAACGTCGCCAACTGGCCCGCGCCGCCGACCGCATGCTTGATGCCGACTATGCCCTGCAAGTCACGAACCTCCTGGCCGAAGCCGACGCGGAAATCGTCAATGCCACCCATCTGAACCGCCTCTGCCGCCAACTGGCGCTGCGGCGCGACCTCTCGCAGACGCTACTTCTGCTCTACGACAAGAAGATGGCACAGGGCGATGCCGACCAACTGACTTACAACAAGGCCAAGCTCAGCCACACGCTCGCTGCCGCCGCCCTCGCCAAAGCGGAGACGGAACGGGCGGAGACAATGGAACGCCTGCGAAGGCTCAACGGCGGACATCCCGTTGCCTACACCGACACGCTCTACGACGCGACGCCCGTGCCGACTCTTCCGACCTTACTGGAACGCGCCGCGTCTGCGCAGGCGGCCACACTGGTTGCCTCCGCCAAGGTCAACTGCCAGAAGCGTGAAGCCAAACTGGCCCGTATGGAGGCCCTGCCGAAACTCTCCGTGGGCTTCACAGGGGAATACATCGCGGGGGAGAACCACAGCGGCGTGAGCGTTGGGCTCTCTCTCCCGATTTGGGGCAACGCGCGGCAACGTGTCCGCCAAAGCCAAGCCGCACTGACTGCGGCGCAGCTCGAACTTGCCGATGTGGAAACGCAACTGAAAGCCACCGTCGAACAGCGCTATGCCACCATGCTGCGCTGCCAGCAAACGGCGGAAAGGCTGAAACGCGAAATGGAGGGAAACGACAATGTGCACCTCCTGCAACGCGCCCTGCAAACGGGGCAGATTTCAATGACTGACTATCTGCTCGAACTCTCCTTCTTCAATGAGGCACAAACGGCTCTGCTGGAGGCCGAGCGCGACGCGGCGCTGGCGAAGTCGCAGTTGATGAGGATGTTCTGAGATGGCGGTCAGAAGCAAGTGTTCATTATTAGTCTGATAAGTAGGTGTTCAGAATTAGTTTATCCCTGCATGGATAGCATAAACTAAATTTGAACACCTGCTTACCATTACTTAACAAATAATCACTATATTTGCAGAAACTAACACCACGCACCTATCATGAAGCACTTAGTCTGCATATACATTCTGCTTTTCGCACTGGCCATGCCGCACCTCAACAGTTGCCAGCGAGCCAACACGCGCCAAGAACTTGAGCGCGTTGACTCCCTGCTCGAATGTGTACCGATGGACACCAACGCCATCACCGAACTGCTCGACAAAGTCGGTGCCAAGCCCAACGAACTGAGCCACAACGACAGCATGTATTATGTCATGCTCAAACACGACTATCTGATAAAGCGATTCTACCGCCTGAACAACGACTCCATGATGCGCCAGGCGGTGAGGCATTATGATAAACACGGAACGGCCTACGACAAGATGCGTGCACACTACATTCTGGCCTGCATGCTCTACGATGACATGAAATTCAAAGAGTCGCAAAAGGAATGCTTTACGGCCACGCAATGTAACGACACCACCACATTACGCAGCATCAAACTGCTGGGAAAATGCTATATGCTGCTGGGAGGCATCTCGAAAAAACAACCAGACAACGACATCGTCCGACGGAGCTACGAAAAGGCGGCCTACTACGCAAAAGAGACCCAAGACAGCTGCACCCTGGGCGATTGCTACGGGCATTTGGTGGATCATTTCAGATGGGAAAACAATTACGACATGATGTATGAGTATTCCCGAAAAGCCTACGACTTATATACGAAATTAGGGTTGAAAAAAGATGCCTATGACGAATTGCTACCGATGAGCGAGGTGTGCCTGCACAGAAACGAACTGGCAAAAGCCAACGAATTTCTTTTGGAATACGAAAAGAACGTGATTTGTTCGCCCGACGCCAAATACCGTTACAACCAAAGTGAATTTGGCGTTTACTACTCCAACAAAGGGGATTACTATCTACTGAAAGGAATGACCGATTCCGCCATCATTTGTTACCACAATGAACTGAAATATTGCAGTGAATTGGTAAAAGCCAGTACCTACGGGGAACTGGCCAACGCATATAGCATTAAGAACCAAACGGACTCTGTCAACAAATATTTAACAAAGTATATAATAGCCCATAGCAAAGCAGACAGCTTGAAAAACTCCGGCACATTGAACCACAATTTCCACGTTGATGAAAATGAAAAGCTTCGCAAGGAAAACGAAGCTCTGAAAAACAGGACTTTTACATCGTTCACATGGGGCGCACCGTTGAAATGGGGCTTCTTATTTATTGTGGTGTGCATAACGGCTTATTGGTGCTTCAAGAAGCGCAATACCATTTACGCACAAATCAACCTATTTTTCTTCTCGACCTATATTCTGATTCGCTCCATATTCAAGAAAAGGAATGATGCGTTAGCACATCTTACAGACGGCCACAAGCGGTTTCCTTCTCTCGAAAATATCAAAAAAGAAATTGACAATCTCGCCCGCAAAGAAAAACCTATAACAGACCAAAACATCTGGGACGGTCTGCTTTTTTACATGCAGACCTACGACCGGGATTTCATCGTTTTTCTTAATTCCTTCTCAAATCAAACAGACGAACGCGACATACATATATGTATGCTTACGCGTCTTGGCTATTCCCCAAAAGCCTTGGCCGCTTTGCTTTCCATCAGCAAACAAAACACAACAAAGTTACGGGCGAATTTATCTAAAGTCCTATTCAACGAGGACGGGAAAAGCAGCAAAAATTTCGACAACCTTATCCGTAATTTCCAAGGAAAGCCCTAATAATTCAATAAAGAGCAACGGGAAAGCCCCGATGAAGGCTCTTCCTTAGGCACCTGTATTTCAATCCGTTGTAAAAAATGTACTAAAAGTGTACTCCATTTTTAGGCGTATTTTTGGGTGTTTTGTAATTTCGCTGGCAAATTATATCACCCATGAATACGTCTAAATTATTTTTATTTATTGCAGCATTGACATGTTCAATAAATACCTCTATCTGTTTAAGAGCGCAGTCTTGTATTTCCGATAAAATCCCCACATCAGGAGATGAAGTTATTTTAGTTCCAAAAGATGAAAGCAAGAGCAAGGGCCAATGGCACCGCACTCCAGCTCGCATCCCCATAATACTCTACCTTGACGACCACACACTTTACAGCATTGGAAATGACGAGTGTTATCTCATTACAATTGAGGTGAAAGACGAGCAGGAAACCCCCATTGCTCTATACACTATTCCTGACAACAAAACTGAACCGATTGTTTTACCTGAATCATGGAACGGCAGATTCAAAATTTTGGTCAGCTATTGTGAACGTATCTATGAAGGCCATATTGACCTTACAAGATAATTGTGAGATAAGAAGTGAAAGAACTGTGGCACATCTCAGCATTTAGGCAAACGTATCCAGTCTACTATTTAGCGACTAAATCTGAGATAGCCACAGGCCTTTCTAAACACTTCACACGTCTATCCATAAACATGAAGGAATTGTATGTAAACAATATCATCAATACTCTGTGCGCATTGTCACTACTTTGCGTACTATTGGGAAATGCCCTTTTACCTTATTCCTCCCTCCCACTTCAAAGAACAATATGGCTACCCATGCTGATTATTGGCATGGCTTCTTTTTTCAATGGATTTATTAACAAGCAAAAGAAGGGTACATCACTCGATTGGTATTTTATACTCACACTATGGACCATCGCTATTGACATTTATTGGAACTCCTTTTCTATTACCCACACAGCATGGATTTTCACATGCGGATTGTTCATGCGTTGCACAACATCATCACTGTCAAGTCGACATTTTTTAACAACAACCATCTGTTTGTGTTGCGTGATTTGCGCTGTTGCAAAAATTGCTGATAGATTTTTCCTGCTTCCGCCAAGTTTCAAACTATTTGACAACGAAGCAGGTTACGCTGCTGCGCTGATATTGGGTATGCCATCCTGTCTTCACGTTTTCCACTCACATAAAGCAATCGGGGTTATCACATCAGCCCTTACGCTGGCTGGCATCGTAGCCACCGACTCCCGCACTGCGTGGATAGGCGCTCTGATGATATTGTCCTATTGGTGCAAGCGCACATTCTTTCAAGACTTCAAATTCAGGAGATGGCATTGGTGCATAGTCTCAATACTATCAATCATAGCCATTTCCACATTATGGATGATGCGTCCAGAATCAGTTTTGGGGCGATGGTATATCGACAAAATATCCACCAACCTTATTGGAACACATCCTCTCACAGGATTGGGACACTGCGGTTTTCATCGGGAATATATGAACGCGCAAGCCACCTATTTCATATCTCACGATGCGAACTCCAGTTTTGGCGTATTGGCCGATAATATACCACATGCCTTCAACGAAGCAATCTCCTTCACTATCAACTATGGAATAATCGGATTCCTGCTGCTTTCTGTATGCCTATACAAAAACCTAAGACAAACCTTCAATAATTCTAACCAAACAAGCGTTTCCACATATAATAAAAGCACCTACATAAGATGTATGTTAGTTGGCGCCGTTATTTTATCAATGACATCCTACCCATTCAAATACTCCTATGCGGTGTTAGTCACATTGTCGGCTGCGTCTTTTTTAGATTTTCCTTCCAAGGATTCCAACAGAAGATACCGTCTTTTCAACATCGTCATCGCGGCATTTATTTGCATTTCAGGATGCCTCACGGCCATTGGAGAATATTTTTGGCTGAAAGCAGACAGGGAAAGCACAAACGGGCTTCCAAGCCAAGCTATCAAATCCTACAAACAAGCGATGAACCTTCTGCCAACACGGGTAGAATTGGCATATAATTATGCTGCTGACCTAAATATTTGGGGACGCTATGCTGAAAGTCAAGAAGTTCTAAACTGTCTTTCGTCCTACCTCAACGACTACGACACTGAGCTTTTGTCTTCAGACAACGCCTACAACCTGGGACAAACAAAAAAATGTTTTCAACATTTGGAAAAAGCAAGCTTGATGATCCCCAATCGTTTCTTTCCCCTTTGGAGTAGATTTGATCTCGCACGAGAAACGAACCAGACCAAAGAAGCCACACAATTGGCATATTCCATTCTAAGGAAGCCCGTTAAAATCGCTTCTACCAAAGTGGAACAAATGAAAAAAGATGCCCACGACTGGCTAAAAGAAGTCACCCCATCTAACGCAACACGCTCAATCCCACCAATGCAATAAAAGCCCACCTCCAGTATTTTATCTACTACGCAAATTCGCTATTCCCTATATAAGTAGGTATTCAAAATTAGCTAATTCTGAGCACCTACTTATCATCTCCCGAATTACCTATCTAACAATATTTATTAACTACTTAACCAAAAAATTATGAAAGGAAAAATTTCAGTATTCATTATGAGCATCACATGCTTAATGACAATCTTTACAAGTTGCGAAAGTGACGAAACGGATTTTGAGCCAAACAATAAAATTGAATTGCTCAAAGCCAAAAGCAAAGAATTTGCAAAAAAATATGATGTAGATGTAACGCTCAACGATGACAGCATCGCAAAATATGCTGACCAAATGACTGTCGAAGGTATGGAAGAAGACTACAAGGCTTTTGCAGAAATGAAAAAGAGTCTGCAAAATATCAGCACAGAAACGATGCCCTCTGTCCCGACAAAGCTGCTTTCAAAAAGAGATTTTTTGAAACGAAGAAAAGTAGAAACGGAATCAGACGCTTTAGGGAGATATGACAATTCTGGTTCTTTTGAAACATCAGGCACTATCACTCAGAAATGTTGCGATAACTTTATCCGATATACTGCAAACGTTGAATGGGAATTAAAGATTGGCACACCAAGTATGAAAATATCATCCTTACAATTAGAATGTTACAACTCTAAATGTCTGAACAGTAATAAACATCAGTGTCTTTCTTGTAACACCGAAATCAAAAATATATCTCTTCTAAGTACAGCATGTATAATAAACGGGAAAATAAACATATCTGGTTCCGGAAGCACAAGCGGGAATGTCTGCATGTATCAATTCAAAAACATCTACATCTCTGCATACTACAATGAAGAAACTGGAGCTAAAGGATGCTCAATAAGCATATAAAACCATGAAACGACTCATCTTGCTCATCACCATCGTGCTTCACGCTGCGTTCTCTTCGGACTTTGTAGCATACGCACAGACCATTCAACGGGAAGACATCATCAAAAAGGATTCCGCTTTGTTTCACTATCTGGCCATTGACGATACCATCTGTCCCATGATGAATTTCCAAATCGCCATGCAGTGTTACAACTTTCTAAAGGGATCCCGCTATTGGGAAACGACCAGACATGGTATTCATTCACGGACGTCTACTGCTATCACTTCGTCGTTAACAGATAATATGGCATATTATATGTACCAAAGTGGACCATACGTAAACCCTCCCATAGAGCAAGCTTATGAATATGAAGAAAACAATATAAAATGGGATTTCTACAAAGCCATCTGGAACGACGCCTTTGAAAAACGTCACAAGGCGCCCTACAATGAGAGCGAAGAGAAGCGCGACTTTGTGGAGCGGTTGAAGAAGTTCTCCCAGTCGGCCACCTATCAGCCGCTCATCTTTAAGATTATTGCGGTCAAATACAACGGGTCGATTGAAAGGTATGTTGACGACCTGTACAAAAATTCCATCATGAGCAACAAGAAACGGCTCAAGCGATTTGTCAGAACACCAAGTTACAAGCGACTCGACAAGGATTATGGAGCGCAACTGACCCTCTCCTTGATGGTTTATAAATATTGGCTCGAAAACCGCGCGACCATCAGACCAAGACTTACGGGGGCTTATGTTTACGTTGCGAATCAAACGGGCGAATAGCCAGCAAGCAACGGATAAAAGCCTGTGCTAAAGGAGTCAGAGGATGCAAACAACAGCTATATTAGTCAAGTGATATATCTGTTGTTTTGCATCCTCTCCTCTACTAAGCCCTCCTCAACAAAACAAGCCTATCACAAACCATAAAATGAACACTATCAAACAGTACGACACCATAAAAAGATAATTCTACATGACCTTAAAACATATATATGGCGTTCTTTGGCTTTGCTTATTGACAGTTCCCTCACATGCGCAATCACTCGTTCCTGACAGCATTCAAGATGTGATAGAAAAAAGCGGAGACAACAAAAAATCTTTACTCTATCTGCTTGAAAAATATAAGAATAACAAAGAGAAATTTTCTGCCACATGTTTTCTGATTAACGGAATGCGATACCATGAGCAAGGCGGCCGTGTATTGTCGTATGATACGCGCATAGACAGTCTATGCCAAACGGCAGATAAAGAATACTACAGCATTATTCAAGGGAAATCTGTAGAAGAGCAGGAAAGCGATTCCATTTTAGCACTTCTGAAAAAACGTTCTGACGAAGCGTCCAAAAGAAATGCCGATCTAACTTTTCAAGAACCAGAGATTGAAGGATTGGAAATGCCAGATTCGCGTTTTGTTTCTGGAGAAAAAATTGAATGGGTGATAAACCACGCATTCTCTCTACGACAACGTTTCCCACGTTTAAAACGCCTGCCACTACAAACGTTTTTTGAGTATGTCCTTCCCTATCGAACGGTCAACGGCTATCCTCTTCTGACAGACTACAAAACGCTTTATGAACGTTTCAATAAATATCTTCAAGTAGGGGCTTCCATCAATGTGGAACAACTGACTGAAACTTATAACCGCACCATAGAATGGCTAAGACGTTGGAACGGGCCCTACCCCTATGATACAAACATCGGCCTGAACGATTTGTATTGGAGCGGTTTCCACGACTGCGTAGACATGGCATACTATTGTGCTTCTATCCTAAGAGCGTGCGGCGTGCCAGCTGTTGTGGAATATAACGCAGCCTATAGAGTGAAACAGGGACGGCATTTCATGGTTAACGTGCTTGACGATAAAGGAAAGTGGGTTGCGTTTAGTCCAGAAAACGGACTTCCATCAACAGCGGAAGAGCAAATGCAAGACGCTCTCAATATTTTCAGACAACATTTTTCTCCGCAGAAAAATAATCCAGCAGCATTAAAGATGGAGGATGAACATATTCCCGATGATTTTGACGACATCTGCACGGAAGACGTTTCCAGACTTTATCATAAAACTCAGAAAATAACCATTCAAACCAGCAGTTTACCCAGTGACAATGCCTTAGCGTATCTCGCCACCTTTAAGCCTGGAATTGGATTGACACCCGTGACATGGGGATTAATTGACCACAAGAAAAATGAAGTCGCATTCGACAATGTTGTGCCAAACAATATTTATTATCCTGTATTCTGCAACAAAGCCGGATTTCTGATCCCATTCTCAGCACCATTTCGCATGAAGAAAGACGGAACATACATTCCTTATGACTTCGCAAACGGAAAAACATTGTCAAACGTGATGCTCACCCGTAAATATCCCTACAAGCCACATTTAATGCGGAATATAAATACAATGATAGGGACATGTGTTCTGGCCTCAAACAGAAATGATTTCCAAGAAGCCGACACTATCGGTATGCTTATGGAAGTGCCTAAAGTTGCTTGGACGGATTTGCAACTCAACACAAAACGCGCTTATCAATATTACCGCGTGCGAGCTCCACAAAACCACCCACACCTCTACATGTCAGAGATTCAATTTCTTACATTAAAGAATTATGGGTACGCCAATACAGCCGTTGCCACTTCTCTTAAAGGTGTACCCGACAGCGCCAGCCAATATGTACAACTATTGGATGCCTCGCCAGAAATATTCTTTTCTAAACCTGAATACGATGGCAACGTACTGACATCTCCCTATCTCTATCCCGATGTAACACTTCGTCTTAAAGAGGCACAAAAGGTGGAACGTCTGCGTTTCATTGTCATGAATGCCGACAACGGCATACGCCCTAACGACCATTACATTCTCCGACATTGGACTGCAAATGGTTGGCAAATATTATGGGAAGGAGTTGCTCAATCAAACTCTCTATCAATCGACAATCTAAAAACGGAAACATTCTATTGGCTCTCAAACACCACACGAGGACAAGAAGAACTGCCGTTCTTTCTAACGGACAAAGGAGAGCAGGTGTTTCCTCATCAGATTTTCTTAGAAGAAAACGACAAAGGCAGATAAGCCATTCAATAACAAGCTACCCAATAGAACTTGACAAAGATGTCTGCCTCTCAATGGACTTCTATATGGGGGGACAATTCAAAGAATGCTATGGTTTTAAAAAAACAATAACTGGAGAAAAGACAAACCCTATCAGGGCCGACGCATTACTCTATGGTATCAATTTGGCAAGGAAAGAACTGTCCCATCCTGCTCTCTTTCTTTTTGCCTTCATGCTGCCCT